>Ga0268263_1000096_pt1 | contig 236077 bp, 210 predicted proteins | sample Biomet5_FD_190358 | JGI IMG/M metagenome (GOLD analysis project Ga0268263, IMG submission 190358) | Microbial communities from bioreactor (seeded with sewage sludge) at LBNL, California, USA - Biofuel metagenome 5 (SPAdes) (version 4) | ecosystem: Engineered > Bioreactor > Anaerobic >... | reverse complement strand
GTTGCTGCCGTCGGTGACGCCGACCGGCGTGCGGCCCTGCGTGTAGGCCAGCCGCCACCAGCGCTCGCCGTCGTAAAACTCCAGCAGCCGCAACGGGTCCAGCCAGCGGAAGGCCTGCGCGAGCGCGCCGTCGATGCGCTTCTCGCGCCGCAGTCCGTCGGCGTCGTAGCCGTACTCGACGCGCCGGCCGTCCGGCAGCTCCACCGCCAGCAGCAGGCCCGAGGGTTCGTAGTGGTACTGCGTCTGGCGTCCTTCCGCGACCTTCAGACTGCGGAAGCCCGCGGGATCGTGCGCGTACTGCGCATCGCCGGCCTGGAGCAGCCGGTCGCCGAGGCTGTAGGTGTAGCGCCGCTCGCCGCGGAATCGCAGCGGGTTGATGTCCGCCAGCCGCCGGGCCTCGCGGTCGTACTGGTAGGACTCGCGCAGTGCGCCGCCGCCGTCGGTGACGCGCGTCAGCCGGCCGTCGGAGTCGTAGGCGTAGCGCGTGATTTCCGGGCCGCTTCCGAGGTCGAGGCTGCGCGCGGCGATGCGGCCCGCGTCATCCTGCATAAAGGAAATCGAAGGGGGTGTGGACATGGGGGAACTCCCGATGTTTGCGCGCCCGGCGACCTGCCCGGCGCTGATTGCGTCAAGCATACCACCGGGTTGCGGCGGAGGACGGGAATCCCCGCGAATGGACGCGGAAAGGACACAAATTACCGGTTGACAGGGCAGCGGCAGGAGCGGCGGAAGAGAACGCCTCCGGCGGCCGGGCAGGGGCTGCGCGCCCCTCCCGGACCCTCCCTGCGCCCCCTTTCAGGGGGGTGACATGGTCCCGTGCCCGGCCGAAGGACGTGCCGGAAGTGGAGAGAATCGGGCGGCGATATCAGGCGAGCGCCCGGCTTCGGGCGCTCGCACGCGCAGGTCCAGGGGGCGCGCAGCCCCCTGGCCGCCGGAGGCATAATCACACGCCGCCACAGTCCGCCGGAGCATGAATTCAGCCACGACGTTGTGGCGTGTTTTTCATGCTCCGCAGGCCAAGGGGCGAGGCCCCTTGGAACCCCATTATGGGGACGCCCGGCGTGTCGTGAGGCCAAGGCGCGGGCGCCGTCGAACGGGGCATGGCCGCCGGGGGCTTCTCCCGCATCCCGGGGCGTCCACGTCCTCTTGGCATTCCCGCGCGCTTTGGCTACGGTGACGGCCGAAACATAAAGGAGCCTCCCATGCAGATTCTTTCCAGCCAAGTCAAAGGCTACATGGACCGTTCGTCCTGGATCCGCCGCATGTTTGAGGCGGGCATCGAGCTGAAGAAACAGTTCGGCGAGGACCAGGTCTGCGACTTCAGCCTGGGCAACCCCGACCTGCCGCCCCCGGACCGCGCCTGCACGGCCATGCACGAGCTGGCCGAGACCGCCAACCAGCCCTTCGCCTTCGGCTACATGCCGAACTTCGGCTATCCCGCCCTGCGCGAGGCCCTGGCCGCGTATGTGAGCAAGGAGCAGGGCGTGGCCGTGGCCCCCGACGATCTGGTCATCGGCTGCGGCGCGGCCGGCGCGCTGAACGCCTTCTACCGCGCTGTCATCGACCCCGGCGACGAGGTGCTCTGCCCCTCACCCTATTTCGTGGAATACGGCTTCTACGTCGAGAATCACGGCGGCACGCTCAAGACCGCGCCGGCCAAGGCCGGCAGCTTCGACCTGGACGTGGCCGCCCTTGAGGCCGCCATCACCGACCGCACCCGCGCGGTGCTCATCAATTCGCCCAACAACCCCACCGGCGTCATTTACCCCCGGGAGACGCTGGCCGAGCTGGCGGAGATGCTCCGCCGCAAGAACGCCGGCCGCAAGCGGCCCATCTTCCTCATCGCCGACGAGCCTTACCGCTTCCTGGCCTTTGAGGGGGCCGAGGTGCCCTCGCTGCTGCCGCTGTACGAGTACACGGTGGTGGTGAGCAGCTTCTCCAAGAACCTCTCGCTGCCGGGCGCGCGCGTGGGCTACGCCCTGGTGAACCCGGCCATGCCGGGCAAGGACGAGCTGGTGGCCGGGCTGATCCTGGCCACGCGCATCCTGGGCTTCGTCAACGCCCCGGCCATCGGGCAGAAGCTGCTGCTCAAGCTCCTGGGCACCCAGGTGGACGCCTCCGTGTACGCCCGTCGGCGCGACGCCATGCGTTCGGTGCTCGACGCGGCCGGCTACAAGTATCCCATGCCGCGCGGCGCGTTCTACTTCTTCCCCGAGGCGCCCGGCGGCGACGACGTGGCCTTCGTGAGCGAGCTGGTGAAGGAGCGCGTCCTGGCCGTGCCGGGCAAGGGCTTTGGCTGCGCCGGTCATTTCCGCCTGGCCTTCTGTGTGGACGAGGCGGTGATTCTGCGTTCGGCCGAAGGCTTCAAGCGGGCCCGGGAACGCTGCGAAAAATAGCCCCCGCAAAAAAATGATTCGGGCGGGTCAGGGGGGCAACCCTCTGGCCCGCCTTGTTTTTTTGTGGTAGATGCGGATGAATCCCGACTGAATTGATGATATTTTGCGCCGGACCCCTTGCACCACCCGCAAGCGTGTGTATTTTAGGAAGGTGCGCCCGGCCCCCGACGCCTCGCCGGCGGGCTTTCGCGTCAATCCACTTCATCGGAGATGCGCCATGTGGGAATACACTGAGATCGTCAAGGAGCACTTCCTCCATCCCAAGAACGTGGGCGAGATGAAGGACGCCACCTGCGTGGGCGAGGTCGGTTCCATCGCCTGCGGCGACGCCCTGAAGCTTTTCCTCAAGATCGAGGACGGGATCATCCGGGACGCCAGCTTCCAGACCTTCGGCTGCGCCAGCGCCATCGCGTCGAGCTCCGTGCTCACGGAACTGCTCAAGGGCAAGACCGTGGACGAGGCGCTCAAGATTTCAAATAAGGACATCGCCGAGGCCCTGGGCGGCCTCCCGCGGGAGAAGATGCACTGCTCGGTCATGGGCCAGGAGGCCCTGGAGGCGGCCATCAAGAGCTGGCGCGGCGAGAAGACGGTTGCGGCCGAGCACTCCGAGGGCGAGATCGTCTGCGAGTGCTTCGGCGTCACGGACCAGCAGATTCTGTCCGCCGTGCGCGAGAACGACCTCAAGACCGTCGAGGACGTGACCTACTACACCAAGGCCGGCGGCGGCTGCGCCAAGTGCCACGAGAAGATCGCCGCGCTCATCGCCCAGGCCAGGGGGGAGACCGCGGCCGCGCCCGAGGCAAAGCCCGCGAAGCGGCTCTCCAACATCCAGCGCATGAAGCGCATCGAGGAGACGCTGGAGAAGGAGATCCGCCCCCGGCTCCAGCTCGACGGCGGCGACATCGAACTCGCCGACATCGACGGCCCGGTGGTCACGGTGAGCCTGCGCGGCCGCTGCACCGGCTGCCCGGCCAGCGCGGCCACGGTCCAGGGCACGGTGGAGCGCATCCTGCGCGAGAAGGTCGACCCCGAAATCCAGGTGCGGGAGGCGTAAGATGGCTGAACAGCGCGTCGTCTACATGGACAACAACGCCACCACCCGCGTGGCCCCGGAAGTGCTTCAGGCCATGCTGCCGTTCTTCTCCGAACGTTACGGCAACCCGTCCTCCATGCACAGCTTCGGCGGCGCCGTGGGCAAGGAGATCCGCGAGGCCCGCGAATCCATGGCCGGACTGCTCGGCGCGGAGCCGGACGAGATCGTCTTCACCTCCTGCGGGTCGGAGTCCGACAACACCGCCATCCGCTCGGCCCTGACCGCCCAGCCGGACAAGCGCCACATCGTGACCACCCGCGTGGAGCACCCGGCGGTGCTTTCCCTGTGCAAGTTCCTGGAGCGCAGCCAGGGCTACCGCGTGACCTACCTCGGCGTCGACGCCGAGGGCCGCCTGGACATGCGGGAGCTGGCCGCCGCCCTCACCGACGACACGGCCATCGTGTCGATCATGTGGGCCAACAACGAGACCGGCGTGATCAACCCCATTCCGGAAATCGCCAGCCTCGTGAAGAGCCGCGGCATCTTCATGCACACCGACGCCGTGCAGGCCGTGGGCAAGGTGCCCATCGACCTGAAGACCCTCGATGTGGACATGCTCTCGCTCTCCGGCCACAAGCTCCATGCCCCCAAGGGCGTGGGCGCGCTGTTCCTGCGGCGCAAGCTGCCCTACCGGCCGTTCCTCATCGGCGGCCACCAGGAGCGCGGCCGCCGCGCCGGCACCGAGAACACCACCGGCATCATCGCCCTGGGCGCGGCCGCCCGCCTGGCCATGCAGAACCTCGACCACGAGAACACCTTCGTGCGCGGCCTGCGCGACCGCCTGGAGAACAGCCTCCTGGCCGCCGTCCCGGACAGTCGGCTCAACGGCCACAAGACCCAGCGCCTGCCCAACACCGCCAACATCAGCTTCAAGTACGTCGAGGGCGAGGCCATTCTGCTCCTCCTCGACCAGCTGGGCGTCGCCGCGTCCTCCGGCTCGGCCTGCACCTCGGGCTCCCTGGAGCCCTCCCACGTGCTGCGGGCCATGGGCGTGCCCTTCACCTTCGCCCACGGCTCCATCCGCTTCTCGCTCTCGCGCTACAACACCGAGGACGACGTGGACTACGTGGTGCGGCACATGCCGCAGCTCATCGAAACCCTGCGCAAGATTTCGCCCTACAAGCGCGGCGAGGCCGATCCCCTCGACCCCCGGCACGAGTGCTCGTGTTGACGGGGGGCCGGGGGAGACGCCGGGGGGCTGCGCGCCCCCCGCGCCCCCTGCGCCCCCTTTCAGGGGGGAGACAAGGGGCCCGCGACAGGCCGGGAGTTGCGCCTGCCACGGGTCCGCGCCTGTCCCGCTCGCGGGACTGGCGCGGATACGGGGTGTCCAGAGGGCACTCGGCCCTCTGGCCGCCGGAGGCATAATTAAACGCCGCAACATGCAAAGGAGCGCACCATGCGCGTAGCCAATTCCATAGACGAACTCATCGGAAAGACCCCCCTGGTCCGGCTGAACAAGCTGACCGAGGGCCTGAACGCAACGGTTTTGGCCAAGCTGGAGTCCCTGAATCCCGGCGGGTCGGTGAAGGACCGCATCGCCAAGGGCATGCTCGAAACGGCCTTCGCCGAGGGCCGCATCACCGCGGACAGCCTGATCGTCGAACCCACCAGCGGCAACACCGGCATCGGCCTGGCGCTCATGTGCGCCATCAAGGGGCTCCGGCTCGTCCTGACCATGCCCGAGAGCATGAGCGTGGAGCGCCGCAAGCTCCTGGCCGGCTACGGGGCGGAGCTGGTGCTGACCCCGGCGGCCGAGGGCATGTCCGGGGCCATCAAAAAGGCCCAGGACATCGTCGCCGCGACGCCGGGCGCGTTCATGCCCATGCAGTTCGACAATCCCGCCAACCCGGCGGCGCACCGGACGACCACGGCCCTGGAGATCTGGGACGACACCGCGGGCGCGGTGGACGCCTTCGTGGCCGGCGTGGGCTCGGGCGGCACGCTCACGGGCGTGGGCCAGGTCCTGAAGGAAAGAAAGCCCGGCGTGCGCGTGGTGGCCGTGGAGCCCAGCGATTCGCCCGTGCTCTCCGGCGGCAAGGCCGGCGCGCACAAGATCCAGGGCATCGGCGCGGGCTTCGTGCCCGGCGTGCTGGACACGCACGTCTACGACGAGGTCTTCCAGGTCCGGGCCGAGGACGCCTTCGCCACGGCCAAGAGGCTCATGCGCGAGGAGGGCGTCAGCTGCGGCATCTCCTCCGGGGCCAACGCCTTCGCCGCCCTGGAGATCGCCAAGCGCCCGGAGATGGCCGGCAAGACCATCGTGTTCATCGTCTGCGACACGGGCGAACGCTACCTCTCCACGCCGCTCTTCGCCGAGTCGGAATAGGGGGCGGCCATGATCGACGACGTGAGCATCCCGGAGAACCCGGACCGCGACGCCGTGCTCGCCGAAACCGTGGACCGGCTCTGCGCGGTCGACACCTGCGGGGCGGCCTGCCTGCGCATCAGCCGCGAGGCGCCCATGCCCTCGCTGGACGCCCTGGCCGAGATCATGGCGCTGCTGCGCACGGTGCTCTTCCCCGGCTATTTCGGCCCGGCGGACGTGAGCCCCAAGAGTCTGCCGTTCTACGCCGGCAGCGCCCTGGACCGCGTGGTCAAGCTCCTGGCCGAGCAGGTGAACCGCGGCTACTGCTTCGTCTGCGCCAAGGACAACCGCCAGCCCTGCACCGACTGCGAGGGTCGTTCCGAGGCCGTGGCCGTGGAGTTCGTGCGGCGGCTGCCGCAGGTGCGCGAGCTTTTGGCCAGCGACGTGCAGGCGGCCTATGACGGCGACCCCGCGGCCAAGAGCCCGGGCGAGACCATCTTCTGCTATCCGTCGATCAAGGCCCTGACCAACCATCGCATCGCGCACCAGCTGCATCACCTGGGCGTGGACATCATCCCGCGGATCATCGGGGAGATGGCGCATTCGGACACGGGCATCGACATCCATCCCGGCGCGCACATCGGCCCGCGCTTCTTCATCGACCACGGCACGGGCACGGTCATCGGCGAGACCTGCATCATCGGGAGCAACGTGCGCCTGTACCAGGGCGTGACCCTGGGGGCCAAGAGCTTCCCCAAGGAGGACGCCGGCAGCCGGCTGATCAAGGGCCTGCCGCGCCATCCCATCGTGGAGGACGACGTGACCATCTACGCCGGGGCGACGATCCTCGGCCGGGTGACCATCGGCAGGGGCGCGGTCATCGGCGGCAACGTCTGGGTGACCCAGGACGTGGCCCCGGGGGCGCGCATCGTCCAGGCGCGCGCGGCGGAGCAGGTCTTCGTGGACGGCGCGGGGATATAGATCGGTCGGGTACGAATAATCATTGCGGAACCGCTCGGAAACCTCTTGAAGTCCGCCGCATAACGGTGTAATGATTGTGCACAGTTGAAGGAGTTTCAAGCCTGGAGCGCGCCGTGAGCGAGGACTGCATCTTTTGCAAGATCGTCAAAGGGGACATTCCCTGCGCCAAGATCTATGACCAGGGCGGGGTGTTCGCCTTTCTGGACATCGCGCCCGTGAACAAGGGCCACGCGCTGGTGGTGCCGAAGAAGCATTACGCCACCCTGTTCGACCTGCCGCCCGACCTGGGCCGCGAGCTGTTGTCCGCGCTGAAGACCGTGGGCCGGGCCGTGATGACCGCCACGGGCGCGGCCGGGCTCAACCTGGGCATGAACAACTACGAGGTCGCCGGGCAGCTGGTGCACCACGCGCATTTTCACTTGATCCCGCGCCATGCGGGCGACGGCTTGAGCCTCTGGACCCAGCACGCTTACGAGAGCGCGGAGGAGATGCAGAAGCTCGCCCAGGCCATTCGGTCGGCCATCGCCTGAAAGAACGGCTTTTTAGAACGCACAACGAGGAGGCCCCATGAGCGGTCAAACCCTGACCAAAGCCCACATCGTCGACGCCATCTACAAGAAGACGGATCGCAACCGGGCGGAGATCAAGGAGTTGGTGGAGATCACTCTTGACCTCATGAAACAGGCCATCAAGAAGGACCACGCCATGCTGGTCAGCGGCTTCGGGAAGTTCGAGGCCTACGACAAGAACTCGCGTCGCGGGCGCAACCCGCAGACCAACGAGAGCATCACCCTGCCGCCGCGCAAGGTGGTCGTGTTCCGCCTCTCCCGCAAGTTCCGCGCGGAGCTCAATCCCCAGGAATAAAGACCTGGGGCCAGAACTCCTTGAGCTCTTCGAGAATCTTGCGCGCCGCCGCGTAGCTCGGGTACGGGCCGGCCTGCACGCGGTGGTAGGTGGTCGCGCCCTGCTCCATGAGCACGATGCGCGCGTTGGCGTACCCCTTCTCCTTCAGCCAGGCCACCGCGCCCTCGGCGTTCTTCGCCGTGGCGAACGAACCGATCTGCACGTAATACGAATCCGTAGCGTCAGCCTTGGCCGCGTCGTCCTTGGACGATTCGGCCTTGGCGGCGTCCTGCGCGGCCGGTTGGGTCTCGGTCTTGGCCGGTTCGGCCGCAGCCGCCGGAGCGGTCGCCTCGGCGGCCTTGGGCTCCTCGGCCTTTGGCGTCTCAACCTTGGGCGTCTCAACCTTTGGCGACTCGGCTACGGGCTGGGCGGCTTCGGCCGTCTTGGCCTCGGGCTTGGGCGCTTCGGCCTGGATTTCCAGCACCGGCTTGGGCTCCCGGCGTTCGGGCGTGGCCCCCGGAGGCGTGGAGGAAATGGACTGCCGGGGATAGCAGCCCGGCAGCGCCAGGAGCATGAGCGCGGCCAGGACGCACGCGGGCAGCGGGCGTGCGGTGAAGGTTCTTCCGGACATGGCGGCCTCCGGTGTTGCGGGGGAGAGGGGCATCCTAAACTTTCTCTAGAGTAGGCCAGGGGCGGAAGGAATGCAAGAGGGGGCGGCGGCGGGCGAAAAAAAAGGCGCCCGGTCTTACGACCAGGCGCCAGCCAATTGCCGATGTGTTCCGCTGCGGGAACTAGAAGCCGTAACCCAGGGCCTCGCGGATGTCCGCGGGCAGGTTGGCGGTCTTCGCGGGAGCGGACTTCTTCTTGGACTTGCCAGCCTTATGACGGGCGGCCTTCACGTCGTCCAGAGAGAACGTGCGGGCGATGGTGAAGTTCTGGCCGGGGTAGATCAGGTTGGGGTTCTTGATCTTGGACTTGTTGGCCTTGTAGATCAGGGGCCACATGAACGGGTCATTGTAGATCTGCTTGAACTCGGAGATCCACCACAGGCAGTTGCCCTTCACAACAGTGTAGTTGGTGGGCAGCTTGGCATACTCGGCGTCGAAGATCTGGCGCGGGGACAGGGGCGCGGGGGTGACCTCGCGGCTCTTCTCCACCACGGGCGCCGGGGCGGGCGCCGGAGCCGGGGCCGGCTCGACCTTCTTGGAGCAGCCCAGTGCGAAAACAACACAGCAGGCGACAGTCAGCAGTAAAAGCTTTTTCATAGGATTACTCCCTCCTCCGTTGGGAACTGCAGATTATTCCTCCGGGTGTTTGACTGTCAAGTCAACTCGTCATCCTTTCCCGCCAATTGTCGAGAATTTTCTTTTCCTGGATCACCAGTCTATCGGTGGGGTTGATGTCGCAGGCGGCCTGCACGGCCTGGGTCGCCTCGCTCACCCAGCCGCCCAGGCGCAGGCTCTGCGCGGCGAGTACGTACATGCGCTCGGGATGCTCGCCATAGACCGAGCCGATGAGCAGCTCGTAGTCCTCGCCAAAGACCTCGCGCACCAGCGCATTCTGGGAGAACAGGTAGCGCGCCAGGAGCGCGTTTTCGCGGTGGCGGGACAGGTAGTGCGGCAAAAGCTTGCGGCACTGGCTCATGATGAAGCGGATGCGGTCGATCTCGCGGCGCATGCTCTCCTCGGTCTGCTTGAGCACCTGGAAGAGCTCCTCGACCACCACGCGTTCGGAGTCGGGCAGGTCGCGGCCGCGCAGGGCCAGGAACCACGGCGCGTAGGTCAGGGCCTGGTACGAGTCCTCCTTGAGCTTGATCGTCTCGTGGAAGATGTAGCCCAGGCCCCAGTCCAGGAACTGGCCGGTGAGCGGCGTCTCCGGGTCGTTGCGGAAGACGTGGTGCGCGGTGTCCTTCATGCGCCACAACAGGCCCTTGTCCATCTCCTGGCCCACGAGGTCGCGCAGGATGGTGAAGGACACGGCCCCCTCGCGGTCGAAGGAGTGGAACTGCTCCTCCAGGGACCGGCAGGCCATGCAGTAGTTGCGGAACACGTCGCGCACGAACTCGGGCAGCTTGGCCCGGATCCAGGACTTGGACATGGACTCAGCCCCTCCCTTTGCGCGGATGCTCGGCCTGGGCGGCCTGCCGCGTGTACTCGGCCAGGCGCGCGTCCACCAGGCTGTAGAGCGAGCCGGGGGTGTAGCGGCCGTCGCGGCGGCGCGTGCCGGCCGGCAGCCCGGTGAGGATGGTCATGGCCTGCTCGATGCTGGCCACGGGGTAGAGGTGGAACTTGCCGGCGCGCACGGCCTCCACCACCTCGTCCTTGAGCATCAGGTGCACGGCGTTGTCCGCGGGGAAGAGCACGCCCTGCCCGCCGGTGAGGCCGCGGCGGCGGCAGACCTCGAAGAAGCCCTCGACCTTGCGGCTGACGCCGCCCACGGCCATGATCGCGCCGCTCTGGCTCACCGCGCCGGTGAAGGCCAGGGAGAGATCGATGGGCGCGCCGGACAGGGCCGAGAGCAGCGCCGCCAGCTCCGCGCCGGAGGCCGAGTCGCCCTCCACCCCGGCGTAGTTCTGCTCGAAGCACAGGCTGCCGGTGAGCATGATCGGCTTGTCCTGGGCGAAGAGCCGCACGAGGTTGCTCTTGATGATCATCATGCCCTTGGTGTGGATGGGCCCGCCGAGCTGGGCCTCGCGCTCCAGATCGATGATTCCGCCGTGCCCCACGCCCACGGTGCAGGAGATCTGGTGCGGCAGGCCGAACTCGTAGTCGCCGAAGAGCGTCACCGAGAGCCCGTTGGCCCGGCCCACGGCCTGGCCGCCGGTGGCCACCTTGATGATCTCCCGGTCGTAGTCGGCCATGAACTCCTCTTCGAAGAGGTTGGCCCGGAAGTCGTTTTCGGCCACGGCGCGCGAAAGGTCGGCGATCTCCACGCGGGCGCGGTCCTCGGCCTTGGCGAGGGCCGCGGCCTCGATCATCCGGCCGCGCATCTGCGGGAAGGCCAGGGACAGGCGTTTTTGATCCTCGGCCAGGCGGCTGGCGTGGTCCACCAGGCCGGCCAGGGCCGCGCGCGAGAAGGGCGGCAGCCCGGCCGCGTCGATGATGCCGCGCAGGGCGGCCAGGAAGTGGCGGATGTTCTTGGCGTTGCGCTCCACGTCGGCCTGGAGGTGGGCCTTGAGCTTGAAGTGCTTGCGGAAGCGGTCGTCGCCGTTCAGCAGCGTCTCGTAGGCCTCGTCCGTGCCCACGAGGATGATCTTGAGGTCCAGGGGAATGGGCTCGGGCTCGATGGTGCGCGTGCGCACCTGCTCGGAGTCGCCGGGGTCCTCCATGCGCAAGCGGCCGGAGCGCAGGGCGCGCAGCAGCCCTTCCCAGGAGCCCTGGTTGCCGAGCAGATCCTCCACGTTGAGGATCAGGAAGCCGCCGTTGGCGCGGTGCAGGCTGCCCGCGCGCACCAGGCTGAAGTCGGTGTAGAACGCGCCGAGTTCGCTCTCGCGTTCGATGCTGCCCAGGAGATTGAAGCTCGTGGGGTGGTCCTCCACGATGACCGGCGCGCCGTGGCGGACGTGGCGGCCTTCCTCCGCGCCGGGGCCGGGCCCGTTGTCCACGAAGAGGTTGACCTCGTGGCGGTAGCTGCCGTCGTCGGGCGGCTGGGGGTGCGGGTCCTGGTGCGGGCCGGGGGGCAGGGCGCCCGCGGCGGTCTGGGGCGGCTGGGGCGCGCTCTCGCGCGGGAGGTAGGACTCCACGTTCTCCAGGATGTCTTTCTCCACGGCCGCCATGTGGGCCATGAGCCGCGGATAGGCGGCGAAGTCGCGGCGCAGGGGCTTCAGGTGCTCGGTCAGGGCGGCCCGGGTCACCTCGCGGTGGAGCTTGAGCTCGTTCTGACGGAAGCCCTGCTCGCTCAGGTTGATCTTGCGCAGGAACACGCCGATCTCCGAGAGCAGGCGTTCGCCCTTGGTCTTGAGCATCTTGCGCCGGGCCGGGGCCAGCCGGCCGTATTCCTCGTCGCCCATGACCTTGCCGCCGACCATGGGCATGATGGTCAGGGCGCCGGCGTCGTCCATGTCCAGGGAGAAGCCCCGGCCGCGGGCGGTCTCCTCCATCTTGTCGAACAGGCTGTCGCGTTTGGCCGAGAAGCGCTTGAACAGGGACTCGTGCTTGCGGCGGTAGGTCTCCTGCTCGAAGCGCGCGGCGATGGCGGCGCGCACGTCGGCCAGGGCCTTGGCCAGGCCGGTCTTGAAGGCGCGGCCGCGACCGGCGGGCAGGGACACGGCGATGGGCCGGTCCTCGTCCTCGAAGTTGTGCAGGTAGATCCAGTCCGGCGGAGCGGGGCGCTTGGCCGCCTCGGGCTCCAGGAAGGCGCGCACGAAGTGGCTGCGGCCCAGGCCGGGCTCGCCGGAGAGGAAGACGTTGTATTCGCAGCCGGGTATGGTCAGGGCCATGCGCAGGGCCTGCATGGCGCGCGGCTGGAAGGGCCCGAGGCCGTTTTTCCGGGGCAGGGCGTCGGAGTCTTCGCAGCCGACGGCGGCGGGATCGAGACGGACGCGCAGCCGCTCGGGCGGGAGCTCGTGGGCGGTGCGTGGCGGGAACGTGTCGGATTTTTTGGTCATGCTCATTCCAGTGTGCGATTTGGCGGCGATTTTACTGGCGCGCCGCCCTGTTTTCTGTAATGGCTTCCCGAGCGATTGTCACTAGGACGGGCCGCGCGACATCGGCTTCGGGCCCGCAGCGGCGCGCCCGCCGGGACGAAAAAAACCTGCCCGCTTCGGCGAACCGCATTGACGGGACGGGATGCTTATGCTAGGGAACTGGCCTTGTGAAGAAAGGAACGTCCGGCCCTGCGGCCGTCCTGACGGCCGCGCGGAGTGACGACGATGTTCTTTCCCAGGCAAGACAAGCCTTCCGGAGCCTTTGAGCTGCTCACCACGGCCGGGACCATCGGATTGCATCTGGTTTCCGCCACCGTGGTGGGGCTGGCGATGGGCTACTTTTTGGACAAGTGGCTCGGCACCGCCCCGTGGTGCCTGCTGATCTTCCTTTTGGCGGGCATCGTTGTGGGCTTCCGCGACGTGTTCCGCGAGGCCCGGCGCATCCAGAGGCGCACCGAGGGCGGAAACGACCCGGACCAACCGGGGGACTGAAGAGGAATGGCCGAGACGCTTGTCCAGAAGCTGGATGCGCTGCTGTACCGCCGCGGCTTCGCCGTGGCCGAGGCGCGCCGGCTCATGCGCAACCAGATCATCCTGGCGACGCTGAGTTCGCTGGCGGCCTGCGCGGTTACGGGTTTGGGGACCTGGGGGTGGTCCTACGCGGCGGGCGCCGTGATCATCAGCCTGAATTTCTGGTGGCTCGCCAAGGCCGCGCAGGAGCTGGTGAGGGTCAAGCACGGGGCGGTGTTCACGCTGCTCACGCTCTTTTACGGACGGTTGTTGTTGACCGCAGTCGCCATAGCCGGGCTTGTGGCCTGGCTGGGGGCGTCGGTTTTCGGGCTTTTGGCGGGGTTGTCCACGGTGATCGTCAACGCGATAGCGTGGATCATCCTCCAGATGAGGCACAAAGTCCCCGAGGTGGGGAAGGGGAAGGAGGCATAGGGAATGGCTGCAGGTCTGGCGCATCCGCTGACGTACTCGGTGTTCATCGACGAGGCCTTGGGACTGCATCTCCCGCCGCACGTCTATTACATGTGGCTGGCGATGATCATCCTGTTCTCGTGCGCCCTGCTTCTGCGCGGAAGGCTCCAGATGGTGCCCGGCGGCCTGCAGAACGTCTTCGAGACCGTCATCGGCGGGTTGGAGGACTTCACCGTCACCAACCTCGGCGAAGACGGACGCAAGGTCTTCGGCTTCCTCTGCTCCATGTTCCTGTTCATCCTGGTGATGAACTACATCGGCCTCATCCCCGGCTGCGACGCCGCCACGGCCAACATCAACACCAACGCGGCCATGGCCATCACGGTGTTCCTGTACTACAACTATCACGGCATCAAGCGCTGGGGCTTCGGCTACATCAAGCACTTCATGGGCCCCATGCCGGGGCTGGCCCCGCTGATGCTCGTGCTGGAAATCATCAGCCATGTGGCCCGGCCGCTCTCGCTCACCCTCCGTCTTTTCGGCAACATCCGCGGCGAGGAAATCGTCCTGCTGCTGCTCTTCGCCCTGGCTCCGATCCTGGGCACCCTGCCCATGTACTTCCTGTTCATCCTGGGCAAGACCATTCAGGCCTTCATCTTCTTCATGCTCGCGATGATCTACCTGAAGGGCTCGCTGGAGCACGCCCACTAACCTTGGGGAAATGGTCGTTCGACCACAACATCATACCTTTAGGAGCATTGACATGCGTAAAACTCTTATGATGACCCTGGCCATGGTCCTGTGCGCCTCCGCCGCCTTCGCCGCCGACGGCTCCCCCGCCGCCGTGGGCCCCACCGCCGCCTGGGCCACCGCCATCAGCATGGGCATCGCCGCCGGTCTGTGCGGCATCGGCCAGGGCCTTGGCCTGAAGGCCGCCTGCGAAGGCACCGCCCGCAATCCCGAAGCCGGCGGCAAGATCACCGTCACCCTGATCCTGGGCCTGGCCTTCGTCGAGTCCCTGGCCATTTACGCCCTGGTCGTCAACCTGATCCTGCTCTTCATGAAGCCCCTGGGCGCCTAAGTCCAACGCTTCGCACCGGAATCAAGGAGGCCCCTCCGGGCCTCCTTTTTTCCGAGGACCTTGTTCAAAAATTCACATTTCCCTACCGGAAAGATATGCTTAACACCCCGGATTCCTAGTGAAAAGCGAACACATCCCCAAGGCGACCATCGCCCGATTGGCCACCTATATTCAGGTGCTCTCCGACTTCAAGCGTGAGGGCACCGATGTCGTTTCTTCAGAGAAGCTGGCCGAGGCCTGTTCCGTCAACTCCTCGCAGATCCGCAAGGACCTGGCCTATTTCGGCGAGTTCGGCGTGCGCGGCGTCGGCTATTACGTCCAGGATCTGATCACCTCCATCAAGCGTTCCCTGGGCATCGACCGCGCCTGGAACTGCGCGCTGGTGGGCGTGGGCAATCTCGGCCGCGCGCTGCTGCGCCACCGCGAGTTCTCGCGCAAGGGGTTCATCATCCGCGGGGCCTTCGACTGCGATCCCTACAAGATCGGCGAGATCGTGGAGGGCATGGAGATCGTCTGCTCGCGGCAGCTCCCGGCCAAGGTCAAGGAGCTCTCCCTGGAGATCGGCATCATCACCACGCCGCCGGAGCGCGCCCAACGCGCCGCCAACTACCTGATCGGCGCCGGCATCAAGGGCATCATCAACTTCGCCCCGGCGCGCATCGCCGTGCCCAGCCACGTGCACCTGGAATACGTGGATTTCTTCCACTATTTCTACGCCGCGGCCTTCCACATACGGTTCGACGACTCGCGCGAAGACTAGCCTCCGCGCCCCGAACCGTCCTCCATCCAAGCCGGCACGAGAGCGCCGGCCTGCGCCAGCCGTCTCTCCAGCGCCTTCGCGTCCGGCGAAAGCCGCGCCAGCAGCGCGTGGAATTCCGGCCCGTGGTCGTGCCGCCGCGTGTGGCAGAGTTCGTGGATGAGCACATGGTCCACCAGCTCCGGCGGCAGGAAGAGCAGCTTGCAGTTGAGCTGGATGTTGTTGGCCGCCGAGCAGGAGCCCCAGCGCAGCCGCTGCGCGCGGATGCGCGTTTCGGCGTAGGGCAGGCGGCAGGCGTGGCTGAGTTCGCGCAGGCGCGCGGGCAGGTGCGTCTTGGCCAGCTGCGTCACCAGACGGCGCAGCAGGCGCTGGGCGTCGGCCGTGGCGGCCTCCGGCGTCGCCGCCCCCGTGGTGACGACGATGCGGCCGGCGCTGCGCTCCAGGCGCGGCCGCGCGGCGGCCCGGCGCAGCAGCAGCACGGCGCAGTCCAGCCCGATGGCCGGCAGCGTGAGACGCTCGGGCGGCGCGGCCGGCGCGGGATAAAGCAACCCCTTTGCGTCGAGCCGGGCCAGGGCGTCCGCGACCCAGTCGCGGCGGCGGTCCACGGCGTCGCGGGCGTCGGCGGCGCTTGCGCCCGGCGGCAGCACCACCACGAGCCCCTGGCGCGGCAGGACCTTGAGGATGATGTTGCGCGCGCGGGGATTGCGCCGCAGGGCGTAGGGCGGCAAGGGCATGGGCGCAGAGTGCCCTGGCCGACGGCCTGCGTCAATCGCCCGGCGGCGCAGGCGGCGGTTGACTTGCGCGGCGGAAGCATCGATGATGCCCTCTCCGGTTGCCCCCCGGTTTTTCCAGGCAGGGATGGTGCATGCAGGAGTTCGATCAGTATCCCAAGGTGTTTTTGCAGACGGGCGACTGCTTTCTCGGCGTCCGGCCGACCATGGTGACCACCGTGCTCGGGTCCTGCGTGGCCGTGACCATGTGCGAGCCCGGCCGGGGCCTGGGGGCCATCTGCCATGCCTTCCTGCCCGACAGCGCGAGCTTCACCCCGGGGCCGGGGCGCGAGCCGCAGGTCTGCCGCTTCGTGGACACCGCCCTGGAGAACATGTTTTCGTCCATGCTCAAGCTTCGGGTCGATCCCGGCCGGCTGGTGGTCAAGGTCTTCGGCGGGGCCTCCGGGATCATGAGCGCCGAGCGCGCCAACCTTTACGACATCGGCGGCCGCAACCTGCGCGCCGTGAAGCAGTGGCTGATGATCCACGGACTGCCCGTGGCCAAGTCCCAGACCGGCGGAAACCAGGGCCGCAAGCTCCACTTCCTGACGCACACCGGCGATGTCTGGGTCAAACTGCTCAACCGTTCCGGCCAGGAGGAATAAGTCATGCCCAAACAGTTCCGGCAGCTCATGGTCGCCTGCGTCCTCGCGCTGGCGTTCGCCGTCGCCGCCCAGGCGGCCGAGCGTCCACAGACCCAACAGGCCCGGCCGCAGGCCGCAACCCAGACGACATTGGTCCAGTTCGGGGCCATCGACGCCCTGTTGGCCGGCGGCTACGCCGGGACCTTCCCCCTGAGCGACCTGCGCCGTCAGGGCGACTTCGGCCTGGGCACCTTCGACGGCCTGGACGGCGAGATGGTCCTGCTCGACGGCGTGGTCTACCAGGTGCCCTTCGACGGCCGCGTGCGCCGCCCGGCGGACTCCGTGACCTCGCCCTTCGCCCAGGTGCTGCGCTTCCGCGCCGGGACCATCGTGGCCCTGCCCGCCGGGGCGGACCTGCACGCCATCGAGGCCGAGCTGGACCGCTCCCTCGGCCATCTGGACCGCTTCGCCGCCGCGCGGCTGGACGGCGTTTTCGCCACGGTGCGGACCCGCAGCGTGCCGCGCCAGACTCCGCCCTTCCGGCCCCTGGCCGAAGTGGCCAAGGAGCAGGCCGTGTTTCCCTTCGAAAACGCCGCTGGCACGCTCATCGGCCTGCGCAGCCCGGACTTCGCCCGCGGGCTGTCCGTGCCGGGCTGGCACTGGCACTTCCTGACCAGGGATCGCAGCCGCGGCGGCCACGTGCTCGCGCTGACCCTCGGGCCCAAGGCCAGCGCCGGACTCGTGGCCGTGCGGCGGTTCACGGTGAACCTGCCCGCGGGGGGCTTCGGCGGGCTGGACCTGGCCCGCGACCGCAGCCGCGAGCTGAAGGCCGTGGAGGGTTCGGCGGGGCCGGCGCAATGAACATCCTGATGATCGCGGTCAACGATCCGGCGGGCACGGGCATCGCCTTCTGCAAGGCGATCAACCGTCTGGGCCGGCACCGTTGCCGCATCGTCACCCTGGAGACGCGCTACACGCACGCCTGGGAGAAGGACCTGCACGTGCCGGACCTGGACGCGGCGGGCCTGGCCGAGCTGGAGCGCCTGCTGCGGACCAGCGACGTGTTCCATTTCCACATGACCGCCGACGAGAATCTGCGCCTGGGGCCGTTTGTCCCGGCGGACTATCTCCGCGGCAAGGCCGTGGTGCACCACGAGCATGGCCACCACGAGTTCCGCGGCGATCCGGAGCGCTTCCGCGCCAAGTACCGGGCCCTGGGCCGCAGGAACCTCCTCGTCAGCACGCCGGACCTCCTGCGCCTGATGCCCGAGGCGCGCTGGCAGCCCAACCTCGTGCACGAGCGTGAAGCGGCCTACGCGCCCTCCGCGCGCGGCTGGGACGGGCCGCTCTTGGTGGCCCATTCGCCCACGCGCAAGGACCTCAAGAACACCGACGACCTGCTGGCCGTTGCGGCGGAGTTGCAGCGCGAGGGCGTGGCGCTGCGGCTGGACCTCATCGACGACGTGCCCCACGCCGAGTGTCTGGCGCGCAAGCGCGAGGCCCACGTGCTTTTCGACCACATGCAGGGCTACTACGGCGTGAGCAGCCTGGAGGGCCTGAGCCAGGGCCTGGCGGTCATCGCCGGGCTGGACGAGTGGAACCGGAACCACGTGGCGGAGTTCGCCGGCGTGGCCGTCGGCGATCTGCCCTGGGTGCCGGCGCGTTCGCGCGCGGAGCTGGCGGCGGCGCTGCGCGGCCTGGCCGCGGACCGGGACCGCTGTCGGGCCATCGGCGCGGCCGCGCGGCGGTTCATGGAGCAGTCCTGGTCCGAAGCCAAGGTGGCCGGCCGGCTGTGCGATTTCTGGGACGGGTTGTGAGCCCCCGCGCTTTGCCTTCGGACGCGATTCGTGTAGGGTGCGGCAAACGGAAGACGGAGCGAGCAATGAGAGGATTGGCGAAGCATTCCGGGCGGAAATGCGCGGCCGCGGCCGCCGTGCTGGGCTTGCTGGCGTGGGCGCTGCCGGGGCTGGCGGCGGAGTACGAGGTGCGCATGCCCGTGGAGAAGACCGCGCGCATCGCGCCCGTGGGCGAGGCCAGCGCCGAGCCGGACAAGACCGATCAGGCCAAGCCGGACAAGGCCGCCAAGCCGGACAAGGCCGAGAAGGCCGCGTCGGAAAAGCCGGCCAAGTCTGCCGAGAAGGCCGCCAAGCCTGCGGAGAAGACCTCCAAGCCCGCCGAGAAGGCCGCCAAGCCGGAAAAGCCGGCCAAGGAAAAGGCGGCCAAGCCGGCCAAGGACGCCCCGGCCCCGACGGCCGAGGCCAAGCCGGCCAAGCACGAGCCCGAACTCAAGGTCAAGCGCGTGCCGGAGTCCTCCATCGTCAAGTCCCCCGCGCCGGCGGTGCCCAAGCTCGACCCCAAGGCCGCGGCCTGGCCCGCGGACCAGACCACGCAGCCGGCGGCGACCCTGCCCGCCGAGGGCCACTGGGTGGGCGACGTGTCCCTGGAGTTCCAGGAGCACGCCGTGGTGCTCCACGTGGCCACCAACGTCCAGGCCGAGCGCGTCACTTGGTTCAACCTGGCCCCGGCCGAAGGCCCGCGCAAGCTGGCCGTCGACCTGCGCGGCAACTGGCGCAAGAAGGGCGGCGCGCTGCTGCGCTGCGACAGCGGCCCGGTGAAGGCCGTGGTCTCCGGCGAGCATGAGGACCGCCTGCGTCTGGCCGTGGAGTTCCGCGACGGCGCGGTGGCCCAGACCCTGGAGCCGAGCATCGAGAGCGATCCGCGCGGCCTCAGCGTGCACATCCCCCTGGCCGTCCCGCTCAAGCGGTAGCTTTTCCGCATCCGCGCTCCGCTTCGGCGGCGTTCCGCGCCACGCCCGGCGCGCCGCTCGCGCATGTCTTGCGGAGGCGCACGCTTGCGTGCGTCCCGCTCCGGCCGTCACCGAATCGTCACATGTCCGTGGCCCGGGCGTCGCAGCCGATGCGTATCTCCCTGAAGGCGGCGAGCGGCCGCCTTCGCCGGGCGCATTCCCCGTCCGGCCAGCCAACGGAGAACGCATGGCAACATCCATCAAGATCGCCTCGCAGAACCTGGACTTCTACTACGGCGGCTTCCACGCCCTGCATCAGGTGGACCTCCAGTTCGAGGAGCGGCAGGTCACGGCCCTCATCGGCCCCTCCGGCTGCGGCAAGAGCACGTTCCTGCGCTGCATCAACCGCATGAACGACCTCATCCCCGGCACGCGCGTCGTGGGCTCGCTCAGCCTCGACGGCGAGGACATCCTCGCGGCCGGGGTGGACGTGGTCGCGCTCCGGCGGCGCATCGGCATGGTCTTCCAGAAGCCCAATCCCTTCCCCAAGACCGTGTACGAGAACGTGGCCTACGGTCTGCGCGTCAACGGCGTGCGGGACAAGCGCGTGCTCGACGCCAGCGTGGAGAGCTCCCTGCGCGGCGCGGCCCTCTGGGACGAGGTCAAGGACCGCCTGGAGTCCTCGGCCCTCGGGCTTTCCGGCGGCCAGCAGCAGCGCCTGTGCATCGCCCGGGCCCTGGCCGTCCGGCCGGAGGTGCTGCTCATGGACGAGCCCGCCAGCGCCCTGGACCCCATCGCCACCCAGAAGATCGAGGACCTGATCCACGAGCTCAAGCGCGATCTGACCATCATCATCGTCACCCACAGCATGCAGCAGGCGGCCCGCGTCTCCGACCGCACGGCCTTCTTCTACATGGGCAAGCTCATCGAGGAGGGCGACACGCGGACCATCTTCACCAAGCCGCGCAATCGCCAGACCGAGGACTACATCACCGGCCGCTTCGGCTAGGAGGCATATCCATGCAACAGCAGCGCATCCACTTCACCCAGAAGCTTGAGGAACTGCGGATGCACATCATCCGCATGGCCGCCCTGACCGAGAAGGCCGTGCAGGACTCCGTGCGCGCCTACCTCGAAAACAACACCGATCTGGCCGAGTCCGTGATCATGGGCGACGTCGGGGTCAACGAGATGGAGGACGCCATCGACGCCTTCAACCTCGAACTGCTGGCCCTGGACCAGCCCATGGCCAGCGACCTGCGCTTCATCGTCGGCTCCATGCGCCTCACCGTGAACCTGGAGCGCATCGGCGACGAGGCCGTCAACCTGGCCCACCGCACGCTGTTCCTGTCCACGCGGCCGCCCCTGCCGTCCAATCCGCGCATGGAGCAGCTGGCCATGCACGTGCAGGACATGCTCGCCAAGGCCGTGCGCGCCTTCGTCGACGGCGACACCGCCCTGGCCGCGGACATCTGCGGCATGGACCACCGCGCCGACGAGCTGTCGATCAAGGTGCTCAAGGAGTGCATCAACACCATGGTCGAGGAGACGCGCATCGTGGAGCGCAGCGTGCATGTGATCATGGCCTCGCGCCACCTGGAGCGCATCGGCGATCTGGCCACCAACCTGGCCGAGGCCGTGGTGTTCATCAAGGAAGGCCAGAGCATCAAGCACCGCTGCAAGGGCTAGCGGCCCGCGCGCCCGAAGCCGGCGGACGTGCGCCGGGACTCCGTGCAGGGGTTCCGGCGCATGCGCTTTTTCGCGCCAGCCCGCTCCGGCGGCGGGTTTGAGCAGCCGGTCATTTCGGCGCGGAGCGTTGACAGACTACGTAGCGCCGGGTATGAATTGCTTTAATGGGACCCCCGGCCGCAGTGAGGCGGCGGGCGGTCCGCGCCGATCCGAGCCCCCCATCGCGATCAGGTCTGCGCAGCAAACGGAGCCGGCCATGCGGAACATGAAGACCATGACCAAGCTGGTGGGGTTGGCCTGCATTCTTTCCCTGTTCACGGCGTTGCTGGCCCTGTACGCCCTGAGCGGCCTGGGCCGGCTGGCCGGCGATGTCAGCGACCTGTACACGCGCCACCTGAAGGGCCTGGACGAGGCCAGGGCCGTCCACATCAGCCTGCTGCGCCTCATCCGCGAGGAGAAGAACCTGATCATCGCGGACAACGAGTCCGAGCTCGCAAAGTACGTGGACCTCCTGAAGGCTGATCGGCAGGAGTATGATACGCACCTCGGGGGGCTTCCGGCGTATTTCGCCTCGGAACGCGGCAAGGGCCTCGTGACCAAGTTGCAGGAACTCAGCGTCGAGTGGCTCAAGCTCCATGACGAGGTGGTCCGGCTGGGCAACACCACCGACGCCGCCCAAAGCAAGAAGGCCCAGGTGCTGTCAGCCGGCATGGGGCAGACCAAGGCCAAGGAGCTGGCCGATCTCGTCCAGGCCGTGGTCGAGTTCAAGATGCAGAACGCCAAGAAGGCGGCGGACGACAGCACCGCGGCTTACTCCGGCACCCGGCTCATCGCCGTCCTGGCGACGCTGCTTTCGGTGATCCTCGGCGTGGGCCTGGGCTTCCTGGTCTCGCGCGACATGCTGCGCCAGCTGGGCGACGAGCCCGGCTCGATCTCCCGCCTGGCCCTGCGCATCGCCGGCGGGGATCTCGATGTCCAGTTCGACCCCGCGCGGGCGGAAATCGGCGTGTTCGGGGCCATGAAGCAGATGGTGGCCACGCTCAAGGGCAAGATCGCCGAGGCCGAGCAGAAGGGCCGCGAGGCCCAGGCGGAGTCCGAGCGCGCGCGCGTCGCCATGGCCGAGGCCGAGGAGTCCCGCAAGCAGGCCGAACGCGCCAAGGCCGAGGGCATGCTCCAGGCCGCGCGCCAGCTGGAGAGCATCGTGGAGGTGGTGACCTCGGCCTCGGAGGAGCTCTCGGCCCAGATCGAGGAGTCCAGCCACGGGGCCGAGGAGCAGTCGCACCGCGTGAGCGAGACCGCCACGGCCATGGAGGAGATGAACGCCACGGTGCTGGAGGTGGCCAAGAACGCCCAGCAGGCCGCGGAGACCTCGGACCAGGCCCGGCAGCAGGCCCAGGAGGGCGCGGACATCGTGGGCGGCGTGGTCAAGGGCATCGGCGAGGTGCGCGAGCAGTCCCAGGCCCTCAAGGCCGACATGGCCGAGCTGGGCAAGCAGGCCGAGGGCATCGGCCAGATCATGAACGTGATTTCGGACATCGCCGACCAGACCAACCTTTTGGCCCTGAACGCGGCCATCGAGGCCGCCCGCGCGGGCGACGCCGGCCGCGGCTTCGCCGTGGTGGCCGATGAGGTCCGCAAGCTGGCCGAGAAGACCATGGCCGCCACGCGCGAGGTGGGCGACTCCATCCGCGGCATCCAGGACGGCACGCGCCGGAACATGGAGCACGTGGACCGCTCCGCCGGCACCATCGAGGCGGCCACCGGCATGGCCACGCGCTCCGGCGAATCGTTGCAGCGGATCGTCTCCCTGGTGGACCAGGCCAGCGATCAGGTGCGCTCCATCGCCACGGCCAGCGAGGAGCAGTCCGCCGCCAGCGAGGAGATCAACCGCTCCGTGGAGCAGGTGGCCACCATCTCCGCCGAGACGGCCCAGGCCATGGGCCAGGCCTCGCAGGCGGTGTCGGAGCTGGCCCGCCAGGCCCAGGTGCTCCAGTCGCTGATCAACGAAATGAAGGCCCAGGGGCAGGCCGCCAAGGCCTAAGCCGTTTCCGGCCGCCACGAAAGCGAAGGGGCCGCCCGTTGCCGGGCGGCCCCTTTTCCATCAGGTCCCGTGGGTGCGGGGCCTTGGTCGTGAGGAGGTTTTTGTTGTGGATCGGCCGGCGCGCCCTACGGCAGCACCATGGCCAGGAACGGCGCGGTGAGCACGCTGCCCAGGCCGGCCAGGATCATCACCAGGCTGGCGACGGCGCCTTCCTCGCTGCCCACGCGGCGCGCCTGGGCCACGCCCGAGCCGTGCGCGCCCATGCCGAACAGGGCCCCGCGAGCCAAGCTCGTGCGCAGGGGCAGGCAGGCCAGCAGCAGCTCGCCCAGGGCCGCGCCGAACACCCCGGTGAGCACCACGAACACCGCCGTCAGGTCCGGCGCGCCGCCGATGTCATCGGAGACGGCCAGGGCGAAGGGCGTGCTGACCGAGCGCGGCAGCAGGCTCAGGCGCATGGTCCCGGTGACGCCGAACAGGCTGGCGAAGCCCCAGGCCGAGAGCATGGCGATGCAGTTTCCGGCGGCCACGCCGGCCAGCAGCACCGGCCAGTAGCGGCGGATCAGCGCGCGGTGCTCGAAGATCGGCACGGCGAAGGCCACGGTCACCGGGCCGAGCATGGTCATCAGCCAGTGCGTGCCGCGGATGTAGTCGCTGTAGTTTTCGTGCAGGGCCAGGACCAGGGCGATGAGCAGGAGCGGCGCGATGCTCAGGGGCGAAGTCCACCAGCGCGGCCGGCGGCGGTGCAGCCAGCGCGCCGCGCCATAGAGCGCGATGGTGGCGGCGGACCAGAACAGCCCCGCGAGCCAGGGCGACTGGTCCAGGAAGCTAGCGGCGGTCATGGCCCACCCGCGCGGTCAGCGGCCGCAGCCGGCAGCAGAGGTCCACGGCCAAGCCCGTGCCGCCCATGACCAGGAGCGTGCCGAGCAGCACCGCGGCCAGCAGCTTGAGCCCGAGCAGGCCCAGGAACTCGCGGTGGTCCAGCACCGCCAGCACGGCGGGCACGAAGAACAGCAGCATTTCGGCCAGGAGCCAATCGGCCCCGCGGCGCAGGGACACGGCGTGCAGACGGCCGCTGGCCAGCAGCAGGAGCACCAGGGCCAGGCCCAGCACCCCGCCGGGCAGGGGCAGCTTGAGGAGCCGGACGAGGGCCTCGCCCGCGAGCCAGAACACCGCGAGCACGCCGCCCTGGATCAGGCGGCTATGGCGCGCGGCCAAACGAAGGGAAAGGGTCATCTTGCGCAGGGACATGGGAAAAACTCCTCGGCGCACTTTCGCGCACGAGGGACAGGTAAGACCGAAATAGCTGTTCGTAAAATGAATTGACGGCATGGTCACTATTCCATAATGGAATGGCCATGGAACTACGGACGCTGCACGCCCTGGTCGAGGTCGTCCGCTGCGGGGGCTTCTCCGCGGCGGCCCGGTCGCTGTTCACCACGCAGTCCAACGTAAGCAAGGCCGTGCGCCAGCTGGAGGACGAGCTGGGCATGGTCCTCCTGGACCGCATGGGCGGCCATTGCCAGCTCACGGACGCCGGCCAGGTCGTGTTCCGCCGCGCCCGGAACATGCTCGCCGCGGCCGAGGACATCGCCGACGAGCTGGGCGACCTGCGCGGCGTGCTGCGCGGCACGCTGCGCATCGGCCTGCCGCTGTTCGGCAGCAGCGTGCTCTTCGCGCCGGTGTTCGCGCTGTTCCGCAGCCGCTATCCGGGCGTGGACGTGGGCCTGGAGGAGCAGGGCAGCCGCCGCCTGGAGGAGATGCTCCGCGCCGGCGATGTGGACATCGCCGCGTCCCTGGCCCCCGTGCCGGAGGAATTCGCCTGGCAGCACGTGCGCGTGGAGCCCCTGGTGGTCCTGCTGCCGCCGGGCCACGCCCTGGCGCGCAGGAAGCGGCTGCGCATGGCCGAGCTGGCGCACGAGCCGTTCATCCTCTTCGGCGAGGGCTTTCTGCTCAACCAGATCATCGTGGACTGCTGCACGCGCAACGGCTTCCGGCCGGCGGTGGCGGCGCGCAGCGGGCAGATGGACTTCATCGTCGGGCTGGTGGAGGCCGGGCTGGGCGTGGCGCTGCTGCCGCGCTTCCTCGTGAGCGGGTACCGCGGCAAGGCCGCGCGCGCGCTTCTCGACGAGCCGGACACGTTCTGGAGCATGGCGCTCATCTGGCGGCGCGGCGGCTATCTGTCCCACGCCGCGCGGGCCTGGCTGGACCTTGCGCGGGAGGTCCACGGCGACGTCCCCGCGGGGGCCGCCGCGCCTACGCCGGCCGCCGGTAAACGGCCCTGAAGCGGCGCGCCGGCGGGGCCTCGGCGTCGAGGTAGTCCTCGAAGGAGGCTTCCGCCAGACCGCAGGCGGCGAAGGCGGCGAACTCCTCGCGCGTCAGCGGCCAGGGCATCTGGCCCTCGGGATCGGCGGCGTCGCGGCCGCGGGCGATGACCAGGAGCGCGCCGCCCGGCGCCAGCAACCCGGCCATGCGCCGCACGGCCTGCGGCCGCAGCTTGGGCGGCAAAACCTGGAGGGTGTAGGCCTCGACCACGAAGGGAAACGCGCCGTTCCACTCCGCCGGGGGCTGGAACAGGTCTGCCGTCACGTAGTCCACGGCCGAGGCCGGGTGGCGGCGGCGGCACCAGGCGATGGCCGTGGCGGAAATGTCGCAGGCCGTGACGCGGAAGCCGCGCCGGGCCAGTTCCTCGGCGTCGTCCCCCAGGCCGCAGCCGATCTCCAGCACGCGGCCCGGAACCTGCGCGGAATTGGCGTCCAGCCAGGCCGTGAGGTTGGGGTTGGGGGTCAGATCGGCCCAGGGGATGATCGCGGCATCGTCCCCGGCCTGGGCGTACAGCGCCTCGAACCAGCCCAGGGCGTCGCCCGCCGCGAGGTGGCTCCGGGCGAGCTCCCGGGCCCGCCGCCTGTCCCTGTCCATCGCTTCGGCTCCGGAATGGCGGCCGGGCTAGCCCAGCCGCACCAGCCCGTAGTTTTTCTTGCCCTTGCGCAGCACGGCGAAGGCCCCGAAGGTGGCGTTGACCTCGCCCAGGAAGTCGCCCTCGGCGAGGGGCCGGGCCTCGGCGACCCTGTCGCCGTTGATGGAGATGGCCCCGGCCTGGATGTCCTTGCGCGCCTGACCCTTGGACGGGCACAGACCGAGATCCACGAGGATCTGCGGCAGGTCGGGCAGGGCGTCGAACGGATAGTCGCGCGTGGGCGCGGATTCCAGCGCCGCCGCCAGGGTGCCGTGGTCCAGGGCCTTGAGGTCGCCCTTGCCGAAGAGGGCCTCGGTGGCGGCCAGGACCTTCTTCAGCTCATCCTCGCCGTGGACCATGATCGTGGTGGCCGCGGCCAGGGCCTTCTGCGCGGCGCGCTCCTGGGGCGCGCGCTCCACCTCGGCCGCCAGGGCGGCGATCTCCGCCTGGGAAAGGAAGGTGTAGTACTTGAGGAAGCGGGCCACGTCGGCGTCGTCGGTGTTGATCCAGAACTGGTAGAAGGCGTAGGGGCTGGTGAGCCTGGAGCTCATGAAGATCGCGCCCTTTTCGCTCTTGCCGAACTTCTTGCCCGAGGCCGTGGTGATCAGCGGGAAGGTCAGGGCGTAGGCCTCGCCCGCGCCCTTCTTGCGGATGAATTCGCAGCCGGCGGTGATGTTGCCCCACTGGTCGCCGCCGCCGATCTGCAGGCGGCAGCCGTATTCCCGGCAGAGGTGGTAGAAGTCGTAGCCCTGCAGGATCATGTAGCTGAACTCGGTGTAGGAGATGCCCACCTCGTCGCGCTCGATGCGGCCCTTGACCGAGTCCTTGGCCAGCATCCAGTTCACGGTGAAATACTTGCCCACGTCGCGCAGCAGCTCAATGGCGCTCATGTTCTTCACCCAGTCGTAGTTGTTGACCACGGTGGGCTTGACGCCGGTGTTGCGCTCCACGAAGGCCTCGATCTGGGCCTTGATGCGGTCGGCGCGGGCGTGCACGGCGGCCATGTCCGAAAGCTCGCGCTCCTTGTCCTTGCCCGAGGGGTCGCCGATGAGGCCCGTGGCCCCGCCGAGCAGGAACAGCGGCCGGTGCCCGGCGCGGTGCATGCGCACCAGGGAGAGCAGCGGCACGAGGTTGCCGATGTGCAGGCTCTCGGCGGTGGGGTCGAAGCCGCAGTACATGGTCTGGCCGGGGGCGTCCAGGTACTTGCGCAGGCCGTCCGCGTCGGACACCTGGTTGACCAGCCCGCGCCAGGACAATTCGTCGAAAACGTTCATGATCTCTCCTATCGTACGTCGAAGCGCCAGGGCGCGATGGCCTGCGCCTGGCCGGTTGCCGGGTCGATGTCCAAAAGGGCCCCGGTGAGGGCCACGGGACCGCCGGCCACCTCGAAGCGTTCCGGGGCCGCGGTCAGGAAGTTCCGCAGAATCGGCGCGACGCTCATGCCCAGGCAGGAGTCCATGGGACCGCACATGCCCAGATCGGTGATGAAGGCCGTGCCGTTGCGCAGCAGGCGCGCGTCGGCGGTCTGCACGTGGGTGTGCGTGCCCAGCACCGCGCTGACGCGGCCGTCGAGGTGCCAGCCCAGGCCGGCCTTTTCGCTGGTGGCCTCGGCGTGGAAGTCCACGATGCGGATGCGCGCGTCCTCGGGCAGGTCCGCCAGCAGGGCGTCCGCCGCGCGGAAGGGGCAGTCCACGGCCGTCATGAACGTCCGGCCGATGAGGTTCAGCACCGCCACGGGCGGCAGGCCGTCCTTGCGCAGCACGAACACGCCGCGGCCCGGCAGGCCGGGGGGGTAGTTCGCCGGCCGCAGAAGGCGCGGCTCGTTGGCGATGAAGGCGTGCAGATCCTTGTATTTCCAGATGTGGTTGCCGGAGGTCAGCAGGTCCAGGCCGGCGTTGAGCAGCTCCTTGGCCACCTCGGCCGAGAGGCCCAGGCCGCCGGAGGCGTTTTCGCCGTTGGCGAAAACCAGGTCCGCGCCGGTCGCCGCGCGGATTTCCGCCAGGTGCTTTCTGACGGCGGTCCGGCCGGGCCGGCCCACGATGTCGCCCAGGTAAAGGATTCGCATGGCCTTGTGCTTACGCGACGCGGGCCGGACGGGCAACCCCCCCGGCGGGACGCCCGGCCGTACGCAGTGCGCCGCCGGCGGATTTTGCGCCGCAGTTTGGGCTTGCTTGGGGGATTGTTCCGACGTTACAGTCCGGGGACCGTGCAAAGAGTTGCAGTCTCCTGCGCGGTTCGCCATCCATGGCGCAACAAGGAGAATGCCGGGCCGTCGATTCGGCTGGCGTGCATCCGGGAGCCCGCGCGAGGCCCCGACCGTTCCGGGAATGGCCGGGCCGAGGGAGGCCGCCTCCCGTCTGTCCCTTGCGCCAACGAGCTTGAAACGACAGGGATAGCCCATGAAACAGCTCATGCCCAACTCAATTGCGGATGTCGTCTATCAAAAGCTGAAAAAACGGATCATCACCGGCAAGCTGCGTCTGGGGCAAAAAGTGCTGGACGCCGATTTCGTTGATGAATTCAAGGTGTCGAAGACGCCGATCCGCGAGGCCCTGCTCAAGCTGAAGAGCGAGGGGCTGATCGAGGTCTTGCCGCGCAGCGGAACATTCGTGTTCAAGTTTTCGGAAGAGGATTTGCGTGCGCTGTGCGATACCCGCCTCATCATTGAAGAGGGCGCGCTGCGGAAGTGCTTTCAATCCAACAATATAAAGCTGCTGGCCGAGTTGTCGCAGAACCTGAAGCGGCAGGGGGAGCTCATCGAGAGGGACGATTTTTCGGAATATCTCAACATTGATCGGGAATTTCACGACATCTTTTTCGCGCTCGCCAACAACCCCTATCTTGAACAGTCGTACCGGATCATTTTTGACAAGATCAACGTGCTACGAAACTATCTCCTGTTGACCAAGGAGTTCATGACCCACTCCATCGGCGCGCACACCGCGATTGTCGATTATCTGTTGCAGGACGACATCGACAACGCTTGCGCGCGGTTGAAGAGGCACATCTACGGCACCTTCAACAAGGACTATCTGACCCACCTGAACATGCTGAGCCACAAGAACGGCTAGTCTTTCCCGCCGCAGTCCTTTCCGTAGACGTTCCTCCCGCCCGTCTCCTTGCAGCAAAGGCTTACGATAAGGCTGACCCCCGTGAGCAGGGCCATGAAAACCGTGGCCTGCTGATGCTGCGCGGCGTGATTCAGGTCCGGAAAGCAATCCATGATGTACCCGTAGGCCGGCGTCGCGAGGGCGATGCCCAGAAATCCGAAGGTGTTGATGGCCGCGATGGCCGTCCCCGTCGACTCGGGCGGGCTCGATTCCTTGCAGGCGGCCATCATGACGGAATACATCCCGGAACAGAAGCCCAGCGCCGCCAGGCAGGCGCCGAAGACGGCCGGCGGCAGGGACCGGCCTCCGGCAAGGGCCAGGACGGCCCAGAGCAGGGCCGTGCCCAGGCAGGGGATGACCAGGAAGGGTCTCCTCTTCCCCGCCCTGTCCGAGAGATAGCCCAGCGCAAGGCTGCCCAGCATGAAGCCGACGATCTGCAGCGAGGCCAGGTTGGAGGCGGCGGTCAGATCCAGGGCGTAGACCTCGCGGATGTAGGCCGTGCTCCACGCCCCGCCGAAGCCCAGGAACTGCGGGATGGAGAAGAAATAGAAGACGTAGAGGCACAGCAGGCGCTTGTCCTTGAGCACCCGGGACAGGGAAACGCCCAGGGGCGTCCTTTCCGCCGCGGGCCCGGGCTCCGGGTTGACCGGGGCCAGGCCGACGTCCTGCGGCCGGTTGCGGACGAAGACGAGACAGAGCCCCGCCAGGACCAGCGTGCCCAGTCCGATGGCGGTGAAGGCGCCCCGGAAGGACAGCACGGCGACGAGCAGGGCCAGCGGGGCCTGCGCCGAAAGGCTCCCGATGTTGCCGAGGAACAGGCAGGCCCCGGATAGGGTGCTGAACTCGCGCTCGTGGAACCACTGAGCCTGGACCTTCATGACGCAGACGAAGCTGGCCGCGACCCCGAGCCCCACGCAGAAGCGGCTGACGTAGAGCATCGCCGGCGAGTTCGCGCAGCCGAAGGCGATGGTCCCGCAGGCCGCCACCGCGACGGAGAGGGCCGCCGTGACGCGGACGCCCACGGAGTCGGCGAGGATGCCCACGGGGATCTGGGCGAGGCAGTAGGCGTAGAAGTACATGGCGGCCATGGCCCCGAATTCCGTGGCGGACAGGCCGAAATTCGCCGTGATGGTCTCCTTCACGACGGATACGGACATCCGGTGGAAGAAGCTGATCATGTACGTCGCGACGAGCAGGGACCAGACGACCCAGCGGTAGCGTGCATTGCCGGCGATGAAACGGGATGCGCTGCGCATGACGGCAGAACCTCGGAGGGGAAAGTTTGCACGCCCTCCGTGGGCGAAGGCGTGCAAACGGGTTAGTATTTTTTGATGGTCAGGAGGATGGCGCAGCAGAAGCCAAGCAGCGCGACGGCGATCAGGAACGACAGGGCCGCGGCGAAGCTGCCCAGCCGGCCCATGAGGTAGCCGAGGATGACCGGGCTCGCGGACGCGCAGAGCATGGACAGGCCGTTCATGAGGCCGGTGCCGGTGGAGAGCACGTTCTTGGAGAGCAGCTCCTGCAGCATGGTCAGGGACAGCGGCGCGCCCGGGGTCAGGACGGACATCCCGAGGCAGATGAACGTGGCGGACAGATAGTTGTTGCTGACCGTGGAGGCGAAGTAGAGGGCCACGGCGGTCCCGAAGGTCGCCAGAATGCAGAACGGGGCGCGGCGGCCGACCTTGTCGGAGGCCCAGCCGGCGAGGAGCTTGCAGGCGATGGCCAGGACGAACGGGGCCGAGGCGAGGAGACCCATCTGGCTCCAGGAGAAGCCCCTTTCCGTCTTCAGATAGGCCGGCAGCCAGGTGAGCAGGCCCCAGTACACCACGTTGTGGACGCAGTAATAGAGGACGATGACCCAGTAGAGCTTGATTTGGGCGAGCGTTTTGAAGTTGGTGGCGATCATTTTGGCCATGCTGGCCTTGGGGCCGTCGCTGGTCTGCTTCTGTGGCTGGCCGCTTTCGATGTACTCGATTTCCTCCTTGCTGATGCCCGGATGCTGACGCGGCGTGTCCGCCGTGTGGTACCAGAGGAAATAAACGGGGATGATCCCGACGATGGCGCAGAGGAAGAACGTGTAGTGCCAGCTGTAATTGGCGACGACCCAGGCGAAGACGGGCATGGCGATGGCCGGGGCGACGCTTGTGCCGATGAACCAGAAGGCGCTGGCCGTGGCCTTTTCCTTGCTGGGGAACCAGGCCCCGCAATAGGTGTTCATCATCGGGAAGTGCAGTCCCTCGCCGATTCCCAGGAGGAAGCGGGACAGCAGCATGACGGCGAGGACGGGGGCGAATCCGCCGATGAGCATGGAGAAGAACCAGGTGACGATGGCGACGCACATGGCCTTGCGCGGGCCGAAGTAGTCGCCCAGGCTGCTCAGGAACATGTTGCCGAAGGCGTAGGCGAAGAGGAAGCAGGACATGAACAGCCCCGCCTTGGCGGGGTTCCCGAGGGTGCCCATGTCGATGTTGAAGGCCTTGTCGGCCATGAGCACAGTGATGTTGACGCGGTCGATATAGGCGACGGTTATCGTAAAGAGCAGAATGGCGAGGAGGACAAACCGTTTCCTTGTCGGAAGGGAAGCCGTTCTTGTTTCCATCTCGTACTCCGGGCTGTTTTATATGAACAAATGGCCCATTGAACGCCCAATGGGCCATTTGTGGTTGTTGCGGACGTCCGCTTATTTGATGGTCGCGACCAGGTACTCCTTCACGACGCTCTCATTGAGTTCCTGCCCGAGGCCGGGAAGCTCCGGCGCCTTGTATTGGCCGCGCACCGGCTGGTAGTCGTGGGTGCACAGCTCGCGGATGCACTGCTTGAGCGCATAGGCGTGGTGCTCGTGGATGAGGAAGTTCGGAATGGCGGTCTCGATGTGCAGGGCCGCGGCCTTGGACACCGGGCCGCCGCAGACGTGCACCTGGACGGTGGCGTCATAGATGTTCGCGAGATCGCAGATCTTCTTGGTCTCGGTGATGCCGCCGGCCAGGCAGGCGTCCGGCTGGACCACCGCAAGCGCCTGCTTTTCGAGGAAGGGCCGGTACCCCCAGCGGGTGTACACGCGTTCGCCCGTGGCGGCGGGGATGCCGATGGTGTGCGCGATCAGGGCCATGTTCTCCACGTGCATGGAATGCATGGGCTCTTCATAGTAATAGATGCGCAGGGGGCGCAGGTGTTCGGCCAACTGGATCGCAGCATTGCAGCTCAAAAATGAGTGCAGCTCGATGATGATGTCAAGGTCCGGGCCGGCCTCGCGGATCGCCGTGACGCGGTCCACGGCCATCTGCAGGTCCTTCTGCGGCAGGATGCCGTAGCCGGTGTGCTTGGGATTGCGCTTGGCGTTCTCATCGACCATCAGCGGGTCGACCTTGACGGCGTCATAGCCGTCGGCCATGGCCTTGCGGGCGGCCTGGGCGTAGTCCTCGGGCACCTTCATGTACTTGTGCTTCAGATCCCAGTCGAACTGGATCTGGCTGGCATAGCAGCGCAGCGATTCGTTGGTCTTGCCGCCGAGCAGGGCGTAGATCGGCGCATTGTAGACCTTGCCGCGGATATCCCAGCAGGCGATGTCGATGGCGCTGATGCCGCCGTAGACGACGGGACCGCCGCCGCAGCCCCAGAAGGTGTCGCGGAACAGCTTCTCCCAGATCTGCTCGACATTGAGCGGGTTCATGCCGATGACGCACTTCGCGAGGTTCTGGAGGATTCCGGCGCCGCCCTTGGCCGCATAGCCGTAGGCCAGCCCGACCTCGCCGATGCCGCTGACGCCCTCGTCGGTGTTCAGCCGCACGAAGATGGGCTCGAACATCACCATGTCCTTGTAGTGCCGGTTGATCTCGCAATCAAAAATTTCGACGCTCGTGATCTTCATGGCTGCTCCTTGTGTCCCCGCACAGGCCTTGGGCCGTCCGCGCGGGGATGAACGGTTGCGACGCGATTCCGCATCAGGACCGGCCATCTGCTGGTGGCCTGTTACGAAAATCGCCGATTTTTGGCTGGGGTCAACGAGAAAAGTGTAATATCACATACTGTTGCGTGATATTATCCGCCGCGACGGCAGGGAAGGCGAGGAATGCTGGCCGGATAACCGGCGGATGTTGATATCTGATATATTTGCGGCCTGGGCCGTGGACGGGCTGCAACCCGGCCGCGGGAGGCGGGAGCGCCGCCACGAGGTGGCGGGTGTCGTCAGGCTCCGCAGGCCAGGGGGCTGCGTCCCTTGGAACCCCACAAGGGGGCAGCGTGGCGTGGCGGCGGCTCGCTTGCGGCCGCTGGTGGTCCCCCCCTCACTCGGGGGCCCGGGGGCGCGGAGCCCCCGGCCGCCGGAGGCATAAATGCCGTCCCCGACGTTGCTGCGGTGATCATGCTCCGCAGGCGAAGGAGCTGCGCCCCTTGGAACCCCATAAGGGCCGGCGGGCGCAAAAAAAGGCGGGCGGGTCGCCCCGTCCGCCTTGCGCTTGTTGCGCCGCTGGCGGCCGCTAGCCTGCCGCGCCGGCGGCTCCGGGCAGGGCGAAGCCCTTGGTGGTGCCGCCGGTGGAGGAGGGCGTGCCGGCAATGCGCGCCAGATACGTGTCGCCCAGGCTCTTGATGTGCTCGGCCACGTTGTCGAAGTGGTTGAAGTGGATCTGCTCCTCGTCGATGATGGTCTGGAACAGGTTGGCGCTGATGTTGTCGCCGGCCTCGCGACAGATCAGCAGGAACTGGTTGTAGTTGTCGATGGTGTCGTCTTCCTGGGCCGCGTCGAAGGTGAAGATGACGCGCACGTCCTGGCCCTTGACGACCTTGCCCTCGGCGGTGCTGGTCGGCTCGCCGCCGAGCTCCTTGAGGCGCTCGGCGAACATCTCGGCGTGGCGCATCTCGTCGATGGCGATGAGCTTCATGTTCGCCGCCATTTCGCCGTAGTCCTTGTCGTCCAGGTTGTAGTGCTGGTTCATGTACTGGGAGATGGCGTGCAGCTCCATGCCGCGGGCCTTGTTCAGCACCTCGATGACCTTGGCCTTGCGTTTTTCTCTGGGTTCGACAGCCATGTGTGGCCTCCTTTGTGCGTTGCAGCGGGACATGTGCGCGATGCGCGCGGTTTTGCCCATGGTTTCCGTGTAGGACATCGCCGCAAGCGGGGCAAGGGGTGGTTCTTGCGGCTTGTGGAGAATGATTATCCACAAGCGGCGGTAAATGTCAACGTCGCGGGCCCGGGCCGTGCGGATTAGGAGGCCTTGCGGCAGTTGGGGCAGAGGCCGAAGAGGTCGAGGCGGTGGTGGTCGAGGCTGAAGCCGGCGTGGTCAGCGAGTTCCAGGAGCATGGCGCGCAGCGCCCGGTCTTCCTGCGGGCCGCAGTCGCGGATGGCCCCGCAGCGGGTGCAGACGAGGTGGGGGTGCGGCTCGGGTCTGCGGCCATCGTAGCGGCAGCCGGCCTCGCCGAAGCCGAGTTCGAGCACCTCGCCCTGTTCCTTGAGGAAGGCGATGGTCTTGTACACCGTGGCCAGACTCATGGACGGGAAGCTGTGCAGCAGCTGCCGGTGCAGCTCCTCGACGCTGGGGTGGCCGGGGTGCTCCACGAGGGCGTGCAGGATGGCGGCGCGTTGGGGCGTGAGCCGGTGGCCGCGCTCCTTGAGGCGGGCGAAGAGGGATTCAAGGCGCTGGGACGCGTTCACGAAGGCTGCTTACGCCCGGAAGCCTGCGTCGGCAAGGGGCGGGGCGGGGCGATAAAAAAAGGGGGCCCGAGACGGCCCCCTTCCTGCTTCCGATGTGTGGCGGCGCTACTTGGCGTAGCCCACGGCGCGCTTCTCGCGGATGACGGTCACGCGGATCTGGCCGGGGTAGGTCATGTTGGTTTCGATTTTCTGGGCGATGTCCTTGACCAACAGGTAGGTCTGCTCGTCGGGCACGCGCTCGGCGTCGACCATCACGCGCACCTCGCGGCCGGCCTGGATGGCGTAGGCCTTGGACACGCCGTTGAAGCTGGTGGCGATGCCCTCCAGCTCCTCCAGGCGCTTGACGTAGTTCTCCAGAAGCTCCTTGCGCGCGCCCGGGCGGGCGCCGGAGAGCGAGTCCGCGGCCTGGACCAGCGTGGCGATGGCGGTCTGCGGCGGCACGTCCTCGTGGTGGGCCTGGATGGCGTGGACGATGTCCTGGCTTTCGCCGTGCTTCTTGGCCAGGTCCGCGCCGATGAGGGCGTGCGGGCCCTCGACCTCGTGGTCCACGGCCTTGCCCAGGTCGTGCAGCAGGCCGGCGCGCTTGGCCATCTTCTCGTCCAGGCCCAGCTCCGCGGCCATGATGCCGCAGAGGAAGGCCACCTCGATGGAGTGCTGCAGGACGTTCTGGGAATAGCTGGTGCGGTAATGAAGCTGGCCCAGCAGCTTGACGAGCTCGGGGTGGATGCCGTGCACGCCTACGTCGAAGGTGGCCTGCTCGCCGATCTCGCGGAGCTTGACGTCCATTTCCTGCTCGACCTTGCGCACGATGTCCTCGATGCGCGCGGGGTGGATGCGGCCGTCGTGGATGAGCCGCTCCAGGGACTGCTTGGCGACCTCGCGCCGAAGCGGGCTGTAGGCGGAGAGCACCACGGTCTCAGGCGTGTCGTCGATGATCAGGTCCACGCCGGTGGCGGCCTCCAGGGCGCGGATGTTGCGGCCCTCGCGGCCGATGATGCGGCCCTTCATCTCCTCGCTGGGCAGGGTCACGGCGGTGACGGTCTGCTCGGAGACGTAGTCGCCGGCGTAGCGCTGGATGGCCAGGGAGAGGATCTCCTTGGCCTTCTTGCCGGCGACCTCCTTGGCCTCGGTCTCGATGTTGCGGACCATGCGCGCGGCCTCGTGGCGGGTGCGCGACTCGATCTCGCTCATGAGGCGCTCCTTGGCCTCTTCGACGGTAAGTCCGGAAATCTCCTGGAGCTTGCGTTCATGGGCGTCGGCGCTGGCCTTGAGCGCCTCCTCCTGCTCGGCGAGCTGTTTTTCCTGCTTGATCAAGCGCTTTTCCAGCTCGACGACGCCGGATTCCTTCTGGGCGACCTTTTCGAGCTTGCTCTCCAGGCGCTCTTCCTTCTCCTGCAGGCGGGCCTGTTCGCGCTTGAGGGTCTGCTCGCGGTCCTTGAACTCCTGCTCCTGCTCCTTCTTGAGGGCGAACATCTCGTCCTGGGCCTGGAGGCGGGCCTCCTTGCGCAGGGCCTCGGCCTCCTTGCGCGCCTCCTCCACGATGCGTTGGGCGAGATCCTGGGCGTCCTGGTTGCGTTTGCGGGAAACGTAGCTGTTCAGGTAATAACCGCCGACGACGCCGAGGAGAAGGGCGAGGGCGTCCACGGCGATGAGCAACTGGCTGAATGTAAACATGGGGTGCTCCTTTGCCGGTTATATGCACAGGCCAAATGGGCCTGAATCACGCGCGAGGCCTGGGGGGAACCCCGTCGCTGTAGCCGAGATGATTTTGAGGAGGGCTTGGAGGGCAGGGGCTTGTGTGCGGCGGAATAGCGCGGCGCCCGGCGTTCGGCCATATCCGGCCGTCATCCGGGCTGCCCCGGGGCGCCGTGTTGATCTTGGAGTTTTGAACCTCGTATATACGAGGTGGGCTCCTCCGAACCGCCGTCAGGCTTCCCGCTTACGCGAGCATGCACACGGGCGGGTGCTGGAAGATCCCTTTTGGTGCGTATTGGCTCAAGAACTCAAGAACAATCACGAACTCCCCAGGGTTTTTGCCACGAAACTCCTATGCGCAAGGCTGCGCGGGCCAGCCTATTGTCGCCTCTCCAAGAGCTCCTGCATGCGGGCCTCCAGGCCCGTCATTCTCTGCTGGAGTTCGAGATAGTCGTCCGCCATCCCGAGCGCAAGCAGCGTCAGCAGTTTCTCCCTGCTTATATATTTCCCGCCCCTGCTCAGCTCGGCGAAGCGTTCCTCCAGCAGGGCCTGGGCTGCCTGGATGCGCTTTTCATCCGCATCCGTCTTGAAGGAGAGTTCCAGACCGTTGACCGTGATGGTGTAACTTGGCATGGCGGCACCGGGCGACTAGCGGCCTTCCAGCGACGCCTGCACCTTCACCAGCAGGGCCTCGATGCGGTCCTGGACCTCCTTGCGCTTGCCGGTCTCGGCCTCAACCTGCGCGGCCAGGGACCGGTTCTCCTCTTCCAACTGCCGGATGCGCGTCATGAGTTCCCCAAACCGCGCTTCCAGCTTTTCGATAAGTTCCATGCTTGAACCCTAACGTCTTCTTGCGTTGAAATCAAGGTTTCCGACCGCGCCAGGGGATGTTGGCCTGGCGCGCGCGGCCCACGCCCAGGTGCGCCTCGGGCACGTCCTTGGTGATCACCGAGCCCGCGCCGATCACGGCCTCGTCGCCCACGCGCACCGGGGCCACCAGCGCCGTGTTGCTCCCGATGAACGCGCGCGCGCCGATGGCCGTCTTGTGCTTGTTTTGCCCGTCGTAGTTGCAGGTGATGGTGCCCGCGCCGATGTTCGCGCCCGGCCCCACCTCCGTATCGCCCAGATAGGTCAGGTGGCCGGCCTTGGCCCCTTCGCCCAGGACGGCCTTCTTCATCTCCACGAAGTTGCCCACGTGGGCGCGCTCCTTGAGCTCCGCGCCGGGCCGCAGCCGGGCGAAGGGCCCGCAGTCGCTGCCCGCCTGGAGGCGCGCCTCCGTGAGGTGGCTGGATTCGCGCACCGTGGCCCCGGCCCCGACGACGCTGTCGGTGAGGCAGGAGAAGGCGCACACGCGCGCGCCGCAGGCCACCCGCGAGGCGCCGAGCACGCGGCACGGGCCGAACAGCTCCGCGCCGGGCTCGATGACGGCGCGCGGACCGGCCACCACCAATTGCGGGTGGTGCAGGATGACGCCCGAGGCCAGGAGGTCCGCGACGATGCGGGCGCGCAGGCGCTCCTCGGCCGCGGCCAGCTCCGCCGGGGAATTGATGCCCAGGAGGTCCGCGCCGTCCTCGCGCCGGAGGGCCTCGACCTTCATGCCCTCGGCCGCGGCCAGCCCCACGAGGTCGGTGATGTAGTACTCGCCGGCGCGGTTGGCGCTGGTGAGGGAGAACAAAATGTTTTCGATGGCGTTGACCGAGAGGCAGAACAGGCCGGTGTTGACCTCGCCGGTGTCCGCGCCGTGGCGCGCCGGGTCGAAGTCCTTGGCCTCGACGATGCCCGCGGCACGTCCGTCCGCGCCGCGGATGACGCGGCCGAAGGCCCCGGCCTCGGGCAGCACGGCGGTGAGGAAGGCTAGGTCCGCGCCGTCGGCGGCGGAGTCGAGCAGCTCCTGGAGCGCGTCCGGGCCGACCAGCGGCGTGTCGCCGTTGAGCACCAGGCAGTGCGTGGCCCCGCTGGCGCGCACGGCCTCCCAGGCCACCTGGAGCGCGTGGCCGGTGCCCTTCTGCTCGGCCTGGAGCACGAAGCCGTCCTTCAGCTCTGGATGGCTGCGCGCGACCTCGTCCGCGCCGAAGCCCACCACGGTGATGACGTGGGCGGCGGCGCCGGCGGCCGCGCGGGCCACGCAGCCGAGCATGGTTTCGCCCAGCAGGGTCTGCAGGACCTTCGGGCGGTCCGAGTGCATCCGCGTGCCTTTTCCGGCGGCGAGGATGACGGCGGCGGTGTGCTCCCTGGGCATGAACGGCTCCTCTGCGGCTGGGATGAACGCAAACGGCAGTGTCGCATTTTTCGGCCCAAATGAAAAGACGGCGAGCAGCAGAGATGACCCGGCGCGGGGCAAAAGAAAAGGCAGGCCGGAGTGCTCCGGCCTGCCTTGCTGGTGTTCTCGGGCGCGGTCAGGCTAGCAGGTGCCGGCCTTTTCCCCGGAGGTGTGGCAGCTCAGGCGGGCCATGGACCGGCGCAGCGCGGCCTGGGCCCGCGCGTAGTCGATCTTTTCCTGAGCCCGCTGCAGCCGCTGCAGGGCGCGTTCCTGGGCCCTGCGGGCACGCTCCAGGTCGATGTCCGCGGCTTTTTCCGCAGCTTCGGCCAGGACCGTGACCTTATCCGGAGTGACCTCGGCGAACCCGCCGGAGACGAAGACATAGTGCGTCTTGCCGTCGTCCTTGTAGTACAGGTTGCCGATGCCAAGCGCCGACAGGAAGGGCACGTGGTTCGGCAGGACGCCGAACTCGCCCATGGCGCCGGGCGCGCCGACATATTCAACGTCCTGCGAGAGGACCTTGCGGTCGGGCGTCACGATTTCGAGCAGCAGCTTCTTGGACATGGCGTCCACCCCTTAGCCTTGCTTGGCCTTCTCAATGGCCTCGTTGATGTCGCCGACCATGTAGAAGGCGCTTTCCGGGATCTCGTCGTGCTTGCCGTCGATGATCTCCTTGAAGCCCTTGATGGTGTCCTCCAGCTTGACGTAGCGGCCGGGCTTGCCGGTGAAGGCTTCGGCCACGTGGAACGGCTGGGACAGGAAGCGCTGGATGCGGCGGGCGCGGCCGACGAGCAGCTTGTCCTCGTCGGAGAGCTCGTCCATGCCCAGAATCGCGATGATGTCCTGGAGTTCCTTGTACTTCTGGAGGATCTGCTGGACCTTGCGGGCCACGGTGTAGTGCTCCACGCCCAGGACCAGGGGGTCCAGGATGCGGCTGGTGGAGTCGAGCGGGTCCACCGCGGGATAGATGCCGAGCTCCGCGATCTGGCGGGACAGCACGAGGGTGCCGTCCAGGTGCGAGAACGTGGTTGCCGGCGCGGGGTCGGTCAGGTCGTCGGCGGGCACGTACACGGCCTGCACCGAGGTGATCGAACCCTTGTTGGTGGAGGTGATGCGCTCCTGGAGTTCGCCGAGGTCGGTGCCCAGGGTCGGCTGGTAGCCCACCGCGGAGGGCATGCGGCCGAGCAGCGCGGACACTTCCGAACCCGCCTGGGTGAAGCGGAAGATGTTGTCGATGAACAGGAGCACGTCCTGGCCGTCGGCGTCACGGAAGTTCTCGGCGATGGTCAGGCCGGTGAGGGCGACGCGGGCGCGGGCTCCCGGGGGCTCGTTCATCTGCCCGTACACCAAGGCGGCTTTGTCCAGAATGCCGGCTTCCTTGAACTCGTGGTAGAGGTCGTTGCCCTCGCGGGTGCGCTCGCCCACGCCGGCGAAGACCGACAGACCGCCGTGGTGCTTGGCGATGTTGTTGATCATCTCCATGAGAATGACGGTCTTGCCCACGCCGGCGCCGCCGAACAGGCCCATCTTGCCGCCCTTGGGGAACGGGATGAGCAGGTCCACGACCTTGATGCCGGTCTCCAGCACTTCGACCTTGGTGTTCTGGTCGACGAAGGGCGGGGCGGAGCGGTGGATGGACAGGAGCTTGTCGCTGTTGATGGGGCCCATCTCGTCCACGGGACGGCCCACGACGTTGATGATGCGGCCCAGGGCGGGCAGGCCCACGGGCACTTCGATGGGCTTGCCGGTGTCGGTGGCGTCCATGCCGCGCACGAGACCTTCGGTAGCGTCCATGGCGATGGTGCGGACGACGCTGTTGCCCAGGTGCTGGGCGACTTCGCAGACCAGATCCGGCGCATCGCTGTTGTTCGGGTTCTTGATTTCCAGCGCGCTCAGGATGTGCGGCAGCTGTCCCTCAGGAAACTCGACGTCGACGACGGCGCCGATGACCTGAACGATTTTTCCTACATTGGCACTCATTTTGTTTCGCCCCCTTGATTATCCTTTCAGCGCCTCAGCGCCGCCCACGATATCCATAAGGTCCCTGGTGATGGCGGCCTGGCGCGTCTTGTTGAACAGAAGCGTCAGACTGCCGATCATGTCGTCGCAGGCGCGCGTGGCGTTGTCCATGGCGCTCATGCGGGCCGCATGTTCGCTGGCGGACGTGTCGAGCATGCCGCGGTACACCTGCACCTTGACGAAGCGGGGCAGCAGCTCGGCCAACAGGCCTTCGACGGACGGTTCATAGATGTAGTCCCGGCCGGATTCCTTGGCCTCGCCGTGCTCGCCGCTGATGGGCAGGATCTCCTGCACGACGGGCACCTGGTGGGCCATGCTGACGAACTCGCCGTAGATCAGCACCACCTCGTCCAGCGTGGCGTCCAGGAAGGAGTTGATGATCTCCTGCCCGAGCTTGCTGGCCAGGGTGAAGTCGAAGTGGTTCATCACGTCGCGGTACTGGACCACGATCTCGAAGTCGGCCTTGCGGATGGCGTCGCGGCCCTTCTTGCCCACGCAGTAGAACTTCACGCCCAGGCCCTGGGCCTGCTTCTCGCGGCCGAGCTTGAGGGCCGCCTTGATCAGGTTGGCGTTGAAGCTGCCGCACAGGCCGCGATCGGAGGTCACAAGGACGATGCCCACGGTCTTCTTTTCCTCGCGCCTGGCCAGGAGCGGATGGACCGACTCGTCCGCTCCGGCAGCAAGATCGCCAAGCATCTCGTGGAACTTCTGCGCATACGGCTTGAACCGCTCGATGCGGCTCTGCGCGTTGCGCAGCTTCGCCGAGGCCACCATGTTCATGGCCTTGGTGATCTGCTTGGTCTTCTTGACCGCGCCTATTTTCGTTTTGACGTCCCGTAAGGAGGCCATCTACACCCTCCTGCGCCCTTAGGCGCGGAAGCCCTTCTTGAACTCTTCGATGGCGGCCTTGAGACGGCCCTCGATGTCGTCATCGAGCTTCTGCTTCTCGGCGATGTCCTTGAGGACGTCGGCCTTGGAGTTGCGCATGAACTCCATCATCTCGCTCTCGAACTTGCGCACGGCGTCCAGCGGGACTTCGTCCATGTAGCCGCGGGTGCCGGCGTAAAGGCTGGCCACCTGCTCCTGGGCGGGCATGGGCTGGTACTGCGGCTGCTTCAGCAGCTCGACCAGGCGGGCGCCGCGGTTGAGCTTCTGCTGGGTGGCCTTGTCCAGGTCGGAGCCGAACTGCGCGAAGGCGGCCAGCTCGCGGTACTGGGCGAGGTCGAGGCGCAGGGTGCCGGCCACCTGCTTCATGGCCTTGATCTGGGCGGCGCCGCCCACGCGGCTGACCGAGAGGCCGACGTTGATGGCCGGGCGGACGCCGGCGTTGAACAGCGCGGGCTCCAGGTACACCTGACCGTCGGTGATGGAGATGACGTTGGTCGGGATGTACGCGGACACGTCGCCGGCCTGGGTCTCGATGATCGGCAGGGCGGTCAGCGAGCCGGCGCCCAGCTTGTCATTGACCTTGCAGGCGCGCTCCAGCAGGCGGGAGTGCAGGTAGAACACGTCGCCGGGGAAGGCCTCGCGTCCCGGAGGACGGCGGAGCAGCAGCGACATCTGGCGGTAGGCCACGGCCTGCTTGGACAGGTCGTCGTAGATGATCAGCGCGTGCTTGCCCGAGTCGCGGTAGTACTCGGCCATGGTGCAGCCGGAGTACGCGGAGATGAACTGCAGGGGCGCGGGCTCGGAGGCCGTGGCGGAGATGATGGTGGTGTATTCCATGGCGCCGTAGCGGCGCAGCGTGTCGGCGACCAGCGCGACGGTGGACTTCTTCTGGCCGATGGCCACGTAGAAGCATTTCACGTCGCCGCCCTTCTGGGCGATGATGGCGTCGATGCAGACCGCGGTCTTGCCGACCTGACGGTCGCCGATGATCAGCTCGCGCTGGCCGCGGCCGACCGGGGTCATGGCGTCGATGGCCTTCAGGCCGGTCATCATCGGCTGATGGACCGACTTGCGGGCGATGATGCCGGGGGCCTTCAGCTCCACCGGGCGGGTCTCCTTGGCCTGGATGGGGCCGAGACCGTCGATGGGGTTGCCCAGGGGGTCGATGACGCGGCCGGCCACGGCCTCGCCCACGGGCACGGAGAAGATTTTGCCCGTGCGCTTGACCGGGTCGCCTTCCTTGATCTCGGTGCACTCACCGAGAAGGGCCACGCCCACGTTGTCCTCTTCGAGGTTGAGCACCATGCCCATGAGACCGCCGGGGAACTCCAGGAGCTCCATGGCCATGGCGTTTTTGACGCCATGCACGCGGGCGATGCCGTCACCGACGTACAAGACGGTGCCGGTTTCGCTCATTTCCACGCGGGACTCGTAATTCTGGATTTGTCCCTCAATGATCTTGCTGATTTCTTCCGCTTTGATCTGCATGGCCCTACTCACCCCTCTTGATGGTTTCTTTCAAAATGTTCAGCTGAGCGCGCAGGCTGGCGTCGAGCACGGAATCCCCGATCTTGAGCACCACGCCGCCGAGGATGTCGGCGTCGGTGGCGAAGTCGAGTACGAGCTTCTTGCCGGTCTGCTTCTCCAGCCGTTCTTTCAATTCCACCTTGCGGGCGTCGGAGATCGCCACCGCGGTGACGAGCTTGCCGCTGATGATGCCGTGCTGCTCGTCAAGCATGGACGCATAGTCCGCGGCGATTTCCGGGATGGAGACGAGCCTGTTCTTGTCCGCCAGCAGGAAGGCGAAGTTCAGCATGGCGCCTGCGAGCCCCAGCTTCTCCGCGATCTGCTTCAGGACGGCCTTCTTCTCCTCGACGCTGAAGACCGGGTTCTTGAAGAACCGCAAGACCTCCGGCGCGCCCTCCAGTGCCTCTGCCAGTTCGCCCAGCTGTTTGCCGTAGGCGTCAAGCTCGCTTTCGCTCTGCTTTTGGCCTACCGCGAACAGCGCCTTGGCGTACCTGCGCGCGACGATGTTCCCGCTCAATTGAGCACCACCTTTGTTAAGTATTCATCCACGAGGCGCTCATGGTCCTTGTCGGTGAGCTTCTCGCGCACGATCTTCGTAGCCTCGGCGATGACCTGGTCGGCGATTTCGGCGCGCACGCGCTCGAAGGCGGCCCGGGCCTCGTTCTCGGCGCTGGCGGCGGCCTGGACCTGCATCGCCTCGGCGTCCTTGTGGGCCTTCTCGATGATGGCGGCCTTGATGGCCTCGCCCTGGGTCTTGGCCTCGGCCAGGATGGCGGCCTTCTCCTGCTCCAGGTTGCGGATGCCGGCTTCGACGTCCTTCAGCTTCTTCTCGGCCTCGGCCTTGCGCACGGACAGGTCCTCGAGGTCCTTCTTGATCTGGGCGCGGCGGCCGGTGAAGATGGCGGCGATCTTGGCCCCGCCGAGCTTGTAGATCAGGAAGATGAAGATGACGAAGTTGACCATGCGGTAGGCATAGTTCTTCAGCATGGCCGCATCGACGCCGTGGTGCTCCCCGCCCTCGGCGTAGGCCAGCGTGGCGAAGGCCAGCACGCCGATCAGGGTCAGCGCTGTGCTTCTCACGAGTTTCAAAATGTTCCCCCTCCTTCTTCCTGACGGCTTAGGCCTGACCAAGGATCTTGGCCGTGGCCTTCTGTGCGAACTTCGCCACGTCCGGTGCGAGCGCCTGCTTGGCACCGTCGACCTGTCGGGCGATGTCGGCCTGTGCGGCCTGCATCGTGGCGGCGACCTCCTTGCCCGCGGTGCTCATGATCTGCTGCTCCTCGGCGGAGCCGGCGGCGCGCAGCTCCTTGCGCAGGTCGAGTCCCTGCTGACGGGCGGCGTCCAGGGCCGCCTGGTAGCTCTTGAGCTTCTCCTCGGCGTTGGAGTTGAAGCTTTCAATGGCCCCGAACTGCTCGGCCATGAGCTTGGCCCGCTCCGCGATCTTCTCCCGGATGGGGCGAACGAGCAGGATATTCAGGCCGATGAGGGTGATCAAAAAATTGACCAATTGAATAAAGAATGTCTTGTCGAAATCAATCATGTAGGGCCCCCGGCGCGTTGGAGAAAAGATTGTGAATTTTGGTCCAAAGTCACAGGGTCCCTACACGATCCATAGACCCCTGTCAAAGCCTTTTTAAAAATTTACCGGCTTCTTTGCACCCCGGGAAGCTTTGGGACGCAAGGGATTGCGGCCGAGGCTCGGAAAAAGTCCGGTGTGGCCGCGGCTTGTGAAAATCGCGGGTTTGGCGGCTGCAAAACGGGCCGAAAAGTCGGCAACTCCGCGATATCAGGTCTGTTTGAACAGGAACCGGCGCATGGAGACGTTGAGCACGAGTCCGACGAGGCCGAAGTTCACCAGGGTGGCGCTGCCGCCGTAGCTGACGAAGGGCAGGGGCACGCCGACCACGGGCATGAGCCCCATGACCATGCCCATGTTGATGAGGATTTGCCAGAAGAAGTAGAAGAACACCCCGGCCGCCAGGTAGCTGCCGAAGGGGTCCTTGGCGTCGCGCGCGACCGAGGCGATTTGATAGAGGAAGGCGCAGAACAGCGAGAGCAGGACCATCATGCCGAAGAAGCCCCACTCCTCGCCGAACACGGCCACGGCGAAGTCGGTGTGCTTTTCCGGCAAAAAGCGCAGCTGGCTCTGGGTGCCGGCCAGAAAGCCCTTGCCGAAGAGCCGGCCCGAACCCACGGCGATTTCCGACTGGAGGATGTGGTAGCCCGAGCCCAGCGGGTCCGTGGCCGGGTCCAGGAAGGCCAGGATGCGTCGTTTCTGGTAGTCCTTGAGCACGAACCACAAGAGCGGCGTCAGCGTGGGCACCACCACGCACAGCGTGCGGAACAGCCAGGGCTTGATGCCGCGGTAGAGCACCAGGCCGCCCAGGAGCAGCAGCACGAGCATGCCCGTGCCCAGGTCGGGCTGCTTGATGATCATCAGCGCCGGCACGAAGCCCAGGAGCAGCACGAAGGACAGCTCCTTCAGGCCCAGACGCTCGCCCTCCTCCGAAAGCAGCCGCGCGCCCACGAGCAGCACCGCGAACTTGGCCAGCTCGCTGGGCTGGAAGCTGAACAGGCCAAAGTCGAGCCAGCGCCGCGCGCCGGAGATGGTCTTGCCGGCGAAGGGCACGGCGAGCAGGAAGATCAGCGTCACCGCGTACAGGGGCCAGGCCACGGCGCTCAGCCGGCGGTAGTCGAAGGTCATGAACGCGGCCATGCCCAGAAGGCCCATGAGGCCCCAGATGAGCTGCTTCTGATAGAAGTTCTCCACCTGCATGCCGTCGCCCAGGCGCACGCCGCTGGCGGAGTAGAGGTTGAGCACGCCCACGAGGAACAGGCCGCCGATGATCCAGATCAGCGGCCAGTTGACGTGGTAGAACATGCGGCGGTCGATGGGGCTCACTGCGGGGCCTCCTTGTCGGCCGGGGCGGGCTTTTCGGGCGCTTCCTGCGCCTCGGGGGTCTCGGCGGCGGCGGGCTCGGGGAACTGCGTCTCCACGGCGTTGAGGCGCGCGGCCGGGCTGGCCGGGCCTTCCACGCCGGCGGTGTCTTGCGGCGGCAGCTCCTTCTTGCCCATGAACAGGGCGTCGATCATGGTCTTGACCACCGGGCCCGCGCCGGACGCGCCGTGCATGCCGTGCTCCACCAGGGCCACCACCACGAAGCGGCGGTTGCCGCGCTCGGCGAAGCCGGCCATCCAGGCATGGTCGCGGTACTTGTAGGGCACGGCGTCGCCCATGCGCTTGAGTTCGTCGGTGAGGCGCACCACCTGGGCGCTGCCGGTCTTGGCCCCGACGAGCACGCCCGAGGTCAGGATGCGGTGGCAGGTGCCTCGCGGGTCCTCGACCGTGGCCACCATGTCGCGCTTGACGATGGCCGCGGCCTCCGCCGACATGGGCAGGCTGGCCAGCTGCTGCGGCGTCTCGCCGCGGATGAGCAGGGGCTTCATGACCTTGCCGCCGTTGATCAGCGCGGCGATGAAGCGGGCCACCTGGAGCGGGGTGACGCCGGTGTAGCCCTGGCCGATGCCCAGGTTCAGGTCCTCGCCCTTGGTCCAGCGCACGCCGTAGCGCTTCATCTTCCACTCGCGGGAGGGGATCAGCCCGGACTTTTCGTGGGGCAGGTCCACGCCGGTGGGCGTGCCGAAGCCCGCGGCCTTGGCGAAGGCGCTCACGCGGTCCACGCCGAGCCGGGCCCCGAGCTTGTAGAAATAGACGTCGCACGATTCGACCAGGGCGCGCTGCAGGTTCACCGTGCCGTGGCCGCCGCGCTTCCAGCAGCGGAACACGTGGTTGCCCAGGGCCAACTCGCCGGCGCACTGCACGGTCTCCGAGGGGTCGATGGCGTTTTCGGAGAGGGCGTCGGCGGCCATGACCAGCTTGAACACCGAGCCCGGCGGATAGACGCCCTGGGTGGCGCGGTTCTGCAGGGGGTGGGCCGGGTTGTCCCGCAATTCGGCCCATTGCGCGGCGGAGAGGCCGGCGGTGAAGGCGTTGGAGTCGTAGGAGGGTTCGCTGACCATGGCGTGGATTTCGCCGGTGTCCGGATCCATGACCACCACGGCCCCGGTCTTGCCCTCCAGGGCCTTGTGGCCCAGCTGCTGGAGCGAAAGGTCGATGGACAGGAAGATCTCCTCGCCGGCCTTGGGCTCGCGCTGGAGCTCCTCGGAGAGCCGCCGGCCGGTGACGTCCACCTCGATCATGCGGCGGCCCTTGGCGCCGCGCAGCCGCGCGTCGAACTTGTTCTCCAGGCCCTGCTTGCCCACGAAGTCGCCCAGGGAGAGCGAGGCGTCGGCCTGCATCTCGGCCTCGTTGGCCTCGCCCACGAAGCCCAGGATGTGCGCCAGCAGCTGGCCGTAGTTGTACTTGCGCCGGGTGCGCGAGATGATCTCCAGCCCCGGCCAGCGCACGGCCGAGCCCTCGACCTTGGCGATGAGGTCGTAGTCCATGTCCGGCACCAGGGTCAGCGGCTCGAAGCTCTTCACCTTGGGCTTGTTGCGCTGGTAGACCTCTTTCAGGCGCTCCAGGGGGATGCCGGACCACTCCGAGACCTTGGTCAGGGTGGCCTCGATGTCGTCGCAGTCCTCGCGCACGAGGCCCAGGGCGAAGGCCGGCTCGTTGACGGCCAGGAGCTCGCCGTTGCGGTCGCGCAGAAAGCCGCGCGGGGCGAAGATGTACTCGGTGCGCAGCTGGTTGTTGCGGCTCTTCTCGGTGAACACCGGGCCGAGGTGGATCTGCAGGTACCACAGGCGCACGGCGAACAGGCAGAACAGCGCCAGCACGAGGAACTGCAGAAGCCCCGCGCCCATCCTTGGGGCGGGCTGCCCGGGTTTGCTAAGCAGGTTCTTCATCGCGTCTGAGCCTGTCCGGGAAAAGGTTGTCCGCGAGATACCAGAGCACGGGATAGGTCAGCGCCTGATACAGGCACTCCAGGAGCACGCGCCGGACGGGAAAGGCGCGCATCTCCAGCACGGCCATGAGATAGAGCAGCAGGAAATGGGCCAGGCCGAGGGCCAGGCCGAGCAGCGCCTGGAACTGGAAGCTGCCGGGGTCCAGCAGCCAGCGGCCCAGGGTCAGCAGGACGAAGAGCGTCACGTACCAGAGAATGGCGTAGCCGAAGGCCAGTCCGCCCGCGCCCTCCTGGATGGCCGTCCAGATCAGCGCCAGGGCCACCGTGGCGGAGGGACGCTGCCAGCGCAGGGAGATGGCCATGCCCGGGGCGAAGAAGTCCACGCCGGGAACGAGGCTCTGGCCCCAGATGCCGAGCACCGTGAACGCGAACCACCAGAAGACCGCGAGCATAGGCCTATTCCCACAATGCGCGGGGATCCTCGGGCTTTCCCGCGCGCTTGAGCAGAAGCACTTCCTCCAGGTGGGGCGGATCGACGAGGGGTTCGGCCTGCACGTCCATGAACAGGGTGCCTTCCTCGCGCTTCACGGAGGTGACGCGCGCCACGGGCAGGCCCTTGGGGAACACGCCGTCCATGCCGGAGGTGACCAGGATCTCGCCGGGCTCCATGGTGGACTTGAGCGCCACGTATTTGACCACCAGGGGGTCGCCCGCGCCCACGCCGTAGACGATGCCGGCGGCGCGGTTCTGGCTGCCGACCACGGCGATGCGGCTGGAGGGATCGGTCAGGAGCAGCACCGTGGCCACGGTCATGCCGGCCCGGTAGATGCGGCCCACCACGCCCTCGGGGCAGAGCACCGGGGTGTCCTCCACCGCGCCGGAGAGCTTGCCGCGGTCCACCAGGATGGTCTCCAGGATGGCCGTGGGGCCGACGCGCTGGGCCACGACACGCGCGCCCTCGCGCCGCCAGCCCGGCGGCTCGGGGAAGCCGAGGAGCTTCTCCACGCGGGCCGTGGCCTCGGCGCGCTCGCGCAGGGTCATGTTCTCCAGGCGCAGGGCCTTGATCTCCTCCTCGAGGGCCTCGTTCTGCTGCTTGAGGCCCACGAGGGAGACGTAGCGATCCAGGAAATCCTCGAACCTGGCGCCGAACCACTTGCCTGGGCGCAAGGCCATCCCCACGCTGTCAAGCCCGGAATAGGTGCTCAAGCGCGTGAGGGTGCCGGAGCGCAGGTTCCAGGTGTAGAGGCTCAGGTAGACGAAGAGCCCGGCGACGAAGAAGATGGCTATTTTCTTCGGGTTCACATCAGTCCGTGGTCACTTCCCTGTAGAGCTCGATGCACTCCAGCGCCTTGCCCGAGCCGAGCACCACGGCCGTGAGCGGGTCGTCCACCACGGTGATGGGCAGCTGGGTCTCGTGCTGCAGGAGCTTGTCCAGTCCCTTGAGAAGCGCGCCGCCGCCGGTGAGCACGATGCCGCGGTCCACGATGTCGGCGGCGAGCTCGGGCGGGGTCTGCTCCAGGGCGATGCGCACGCCCTGGACGATGCCCTCGACCTGCTCGCTGATGGCCCCGCGGACTTCCTCGGCGGTGATCACGCGGTTCTGCGGGATGCCGGTGACGAGGTCGCGTCCGCGCACTTCCATCTCGCCCGCGCCCTCCACGGGGTAGGCGCTGCCGATGGCCATCTTGATCTCCTCGGCCGTGCTTTCGCCGATGAGCATGTTGTACTTGCGCTTGACGTGCTGCATGATCGCCTCGTCCATCTTGTCGCCGCCGATGCGCACGCTCTTGGCGTAGACGATGCCGGACAGGGAGATCACCGCGATCTCGGTGGTGCCGCCGCCGATGTCCACGACCATGTTGGCCGTGGCCTCGGTGATCGGCAGGTTGGCGCCGATGGCCGCGGCCATCGGCTCCTCGATGAGGTAGACCTCGCGCGCGCCGGCGCTCTGGGCGGATTCCTTGACCGCGCGCTTCTCCACCTGGGTGATGCCCGTGGGCACGCAGATCATGATCCGCGGCCGGACCAGCCGGCGGGAGTTGTTGACCTTGGAGATGAAGTGCCGGAGCATGGCTTCGGTGACCTCGAAGTCGGCGATGACGCCGTCCTTCATGGGCCGGATGGCGACGATGTTGCCGGGCGTGCGGCCGAGCATCTTCTTGGCCTCCGCGCCGACGGCGAGCACCACCTTGCCGCCGCGCGAATCGCGCTTCACGGCTACCACCGAGGGCTCGGAGAGCATGACGCCCGCACCCTTGACGTAGACCAGCGTGTTCGCCGTGCCCAGGTCGATCGCCAGATCCGTCGAGAAGTATTCAAAGAATTTGTCGAGCAGCTTGACCATAAGGTCCCCCGGTCCTTGCTATATTTTTTCGCCGCCAGTAGGTTGGGCGCAATGCGTCGTGCTGTTGGCGACAGCCGAAAACGGAACTTCGTACCAAAACTCAAACCGGCAGGCAATACATGGACGATTGTGGCGCGCAGCATGCGCGGCCGGACGGCCCGTCCGGAGCGGTCCGCCACGCTGCGGCGGCCGGCCCGCCGCGCTGGTTTTCCGCCGCGGCGTTCTTCCGCGTCCGCCTGGGCGGTCCGGCCCGAAAAATCCCCCTGGACGCCGGGCTTTCCTGCCCCAACCGGGACGGCTCGCTCTCGCGGCGGGGCTGCGCCTTCTGCAACCCGGCCGGCTCGGGCACGGGGCTCGCCGCCGCGGGCCTGTCCATTCCCGAGCAATGGGAGCGCCTGACCGCCCGCGTGCGCAAAAAACACCCCGGCGCGCGTCTTCTCGCCTATCTCCAGTCCTACACCAACACCCATTGTTCGCCGCCGCGCCTGCGCGCGCTCCTGGCGGAAATTTCGGCCCTGCCGGGCGTGGCCGGGCTGTGCCTGGGCACCCGGCCGGACTGCCTGGACCTGGGCGCGGGCGAGGCCCGGCTGGATGTCCTGGCCGCCTGCATCGGGCCGGGCGGCCTGCCCTTCGCGCAGCTCGATCTGGGCCTGCAATCGGCCGACGACGCGGTGCTGGCGCGGGTGAACCGCGGCCACGACGCCGCCTGCTTCGCCCGCGCGGCCGAGGCGGCCGCCGCGCGCGGGCTGCTGGTCTGCGCCCACCTGCTGCACGGACTGCCCGGCGCGCGGCCCGACGATCTGCTCCGGTCCGTGGCGTTCGTCAACGCCCTGCCCGTGGCCGCGGTGAAGTTCCACAACCTGCTCGTCTGCCGGGGCGCGGCGCTGGCCGCGGACTGGCGGGCGGGCGCCTTCGCGCCGGCCGGCCGCGACGCCTACCTGGAGGCGCTTGCGGCGGCCCTGGCGCGGCTGCGGCCGGACATCTGCGCGCAGCGGCTCTTCGCCGATCCGGCCCCGGGCGAACTGCTGGCCCCGGCCTGGGCGGCGGACAAGGCCGCGGCCCTGGCCGAACTCCACGCGCGCATGGTCCGCCACGGTCTGTGGCAGGGCTGCGAGGACTACTGCCCGGACGCGCCGCCGGATTACCCGGCGCTCCTGTTAAGCAGGATGGCTCCAGGAAGCAAGGAGAAAACCGATGTGGAAGAAAATTGACGCCCCCAAGGGGACCGAGCGCGAGGAAACCGTGGCCGCCGCCCCGCTGGAACTGACCCTGTGCTGGCGCGGCGACAGAATCGCCGCCCTGCGCCTGCGCATGGCGGACAAGGACGCCCTGGCCGGGGACGCCAGCCCGGAGGCGCGCGGCGTACAGGCGGCGCTCAAGCGGCTGGCCGCCGGCCGGCCGGCGGAGTTCCCGGAGCTGCCCCTGGACTGGGACGCGCTGCCGGCCTTCACGCGGCGGGTGCTGGAGGCCCTGAAGGACAAGGTCGGCCCGGGCGCGGTCACGACCTACGGCGGTCTGGCCCGGCTCGCCGGGGAGCCCGGCAAGGCCAGGGCCGTGGGCCAGGCCATGGCCCGCAACCCCTGGCCGCTGGTGGTGCCCTGTCACCGCGTGGTCGGCTCCACCGGGGCGCTTACGGGCTACACGAACCCCTGCGGCCTGGATCTGAAGGCGCTGCTGCTGCGCCTGGAGGGCGGGTCCGCCGGTTAGCCGTGGATCGCGACGTCGACGTTGGTGACGACGATGTCCGACGCATCCACCGTGGCGTGGTTCTGGATGACGGCCAGGGCCGTGGCCGCGCCGCCGCCGGTGCCGTCGGCGTCGTAATAGAGCGTGTGGTTCGAGGTGTCGTAGGTGAGCGTGGCCGTGGCGGCGCTGCCGGAGTGGCTCGAACCGTCGTTCACGGTGGCGAAGCTCCACTGGCCGCCCAGGCCGGAGAAACCGCTGGTGGTGAGGAAGGCCAGCTTGTCCACGCCGTGGCTGAAGTCGTCGATGACGGCCGGGCTGCCGGGCGCGCTGCGGAAGTGGAACACGTCCGCCCCGGCGCCGCCGGTGAGGGTGGCGGCGTCGCCGGCCACCAGGGTGTCGTTGCCCGAGCCGCCGGTAAGGCTGTCGCCGCTGCCGCCGCCGCCGTCGATGCAGGCGGCCTGGCTCCAGGCGTGCAGATCGATGGTGTCGTTCACCGTGGTGCCGATGAAGGTGCCGATGCCGTTGAACGTCTGGGTGTCGTGGCCGACGACGATGTGACCCGCGCCGTCGGCGCTGCCGGTGATGGACACGCTGCCGTTTTCGAAGGCGCTGCAGTCGATGGTGTTGTCGCCGACGCCGCCGATGATGGTGTCCGCGCCGGCGGAGAGGTGGAACGTGTCGTCGCCGGCGCCGCCCTCCAGGGAATCGCCGCCGGCTCCGCCGGTGATGGTGTCGTTGCCGGCCCCTCCGGCGACGTGCGCGGCGCTGCTCCAGGTGCCCAGGTTGATGCGGTCGCCGCCGTCGCCGCCGATGAGGGTCGTGATGCCGGTAAAGGTCTGGTGGATGCTTTCCGGGCCGTCCACGGACATGCTGCCCGCGCCGTCCGTGGAGCCGGTGACGACCATGGGGTGGGCGCTGTCGAAGGTGCTGTAGTCGAGGGTGTTGTGACCGGCGTCGCCGTGGATGGCGTCGTCGCCGAAACTGCCGCGGATGGTGTCGTCGCCCGTGCCGCCCTCGATGGTGTCGCTGCCCGCTCCGCCGCGCAGGACGTCGTCCCCGGGGCCGCCAATGATGTGCGCGGGCTGGGTCCAGGTGTGCAGGTCGATGGCGTCGTTCCCCGCGCCGCCGATGATGGTCGTGACGCCGGTGAAGGTCTGGGTTCCGCCGTGGAAGCTCACGGTGCCCGCGCCGTCGTTCGCGCCGGTGACGGTCAGGGGATGGTCGTTGTCGAAGGCACCGTAGTCGAGGGTGTTGTGGCCGCCGCCGCCGTGGATGGTGTCCGCGCCGAGGCTGCCGAGGATGCTGTCGTCGCCGCCGCCGGCGGAGATGTCGTTGGCGGCGCTGTCGCCGTGGATGACGTCGGCGTAGGCGGTGCCGACGATGTTTTCGACCGAGGCGGCCACGGCGTGCACCTGCGTGGGGTCGTCCTGGTTGGTGCCGGCGTGGGCGTGGTTGGCCGTTGGTTCGTAGTAGGCCGCGTCGCGCGGGGCCACGCCGCCCGAGGCCGGATCCAGGTCCACGTATTGCGCCGCCGCCTGTCCCGAAAGGTCCAGGGTGCCGCCGCTCGCCTGGGCGGGCGTGACGGGGACGACGTCGATCAGCCGATGTGCTACCGCTTCGAGCGTTTGCCAGGCCTGTTCCGTCTGGGCGGACGGGACGGGCGACGGACTGAACAGCTCGAGCGGGGACTGCTCGGCGGCAGATATGCCGCCGCCGAATCCGCCGCCGAATCCGCCGTCGAGGCCGCTGCCGAAGAGGTCGACGACGACGCTCGACGGCTCGTAGAGGAGGCTGTCGAAGCCGGTGACGCCCCCGTTCCCGAAGAGGGAGACGGGGCTGGCGCTTGCGCCGTCGCTCGCGACGGCCAAGACCGAGAGCGGGGCTCCGTCCTGGGCGCCGCCGGAGCCGACTTGCAGCGACTGGGAGATGCTGAAGAGGGATCCGCTTAGTCCGCCACTGCCGTCGTGCGAGTGGTCGTCACTCTCGATGTGCGCGCCGCCGGCCCGGCCGCCGAGGAAGCTGGCCGCGTCGAAGTAGTCGCCGGGGGAAAGGCCGTTGCCCGCGTTGCCTTCTTGTTGGTAGTGCTCACCGGGGGTGGCGACTCCGCCGCCTGTGCCCGTCTGGCCCTGCTGGGTGCCGATGGGGGGGCCGACAGGAAGCGAGGCCCCGCCGGTGGAGGGTACGCCAGGGGCGGGCGCGCCGGTTGCCGCGCTGGCGGTCCCCGCGGGACCGCCCAAGAGGGTGCCGGTCGTGGTGCTTACGGTTGCGCTGACGACCGCGCTGTCGCCGCCGCCGCCGGAGATGGTCGCGCTGCCGCCGCCGGGGATGGTCGCGCTGCCGCCGCCGGGGATGGTCGCGCTGCCGCCGCCGGGGATGGTCGCGCCGCCGTAGCTGGCCGCGCCGGTGAAAATGACGTCGCCGTCGGCAAGTTCTTGGGGCGGCGCGTCGAAGTGGATCACGTAGTCCGCGTCCGCCGATCCGCTGAACTGGAACTGCGGTGCTGCGGGATCGTCGAAGGTCGGCCCGTCGTCGACATAGATGTACTGGGCCTCGGGGAAGAGAATGCTTGCATCGGACATGGATCGCTCCTGGCCGTCGGGGCGCCGGGCGCCTCTGGACGAAGGCCGCTGCCCCAGGAGAGATCTTTATCGGCCTGACGTCAAGTGCGAGAGTCCTACGGCCGCTTGCTCCGCTTTTTGTCCCTGGCGTGCTTGGCGGTCTTGCCCTTGGTCGCTGCCGCGGCCTTGACCGCCTTGGCGTCGGTCTTGCGCTTGCCGCGCTTGAGTTTCTTGCCGCCCTTGCCGGCCTTTTCGGCCTGGATGGCCTTGCGCACGCTGGCCGGTTCGTAGATCGGCGTCTTGTTGATGCCCAGAAAGCCGGGGTGCACGCCGAGATCGCCCGCGGCCTGGCCCCAGGAGCGGCCGTCCTTGCGCAGGGCCTCCACCTGGGCCGGGCTGACCCCGGCCACGTGGGCCAGGGCCTCCACGCGCGTCTTCTCCACGCGGTCGTCGGAGGCCTCCAGGGCGTCCTGGGCCTTCTTGGCGGCCTCGTGGCCGTGGCGGCGGGCCTTCCAGGCCTCCTCGCGCAGGCGGGCGTTTTCCGAAAGCACGTCGTCCATGCGCTTGAGCACCGGATCGTCGTTGAGGGCGAGGGCCGGCGCGGCCTGGACCAGCAGGAGGCAGAAGGTCAGCAGACAGGCGAGGGAGAGGCCGGCGCGGAAAGAGGGCCGGAAGGATCTGGTCATGCGTGCGCTCCAACGGGAAAGGCCAGGCCGGGCCTGGCGGGTTGCGTCATGTCTCCGGGCCATCCGCACCGGGCCGGCGGGACGGCCGGGCGGCGGCGAAGAGGGCCAGGGCCGCGGCGACCGCCGTGGCCGGGACGTGCAGCACGGGGCTCAGCCCCGCGCAGACGATGAGGGTCGAGATGAGGCCCAGGCCGAAACGCGAGCGGCCGCGCCAGGCGCACCAGCCCGCCCCGGCGAGCAGCAGCAGCGGGGCGGCCAGGCCCCAGGCCGCGGCCAGCCGGAGGGCCGACACCGGTATCTCGAACACCGACACCGGCAGGCCGTCCAGGTCCGGGAGCAGCTCGCCGCCCTGCACGTCGGGCATGGCCAGGGCCATGGGCGAATCCAGGGGCAGGCCCACCAGCAGCGCCAGGGGATCCTGGCGCATGGCCTCGCCGGTGGCGGCCCAGTACCAGGCCAGGCCGAGGTCCTCGCCGGGGCCGGGGATGCGCGGCAGGGGCAGCGTCAGGGACATCCACACGCCGATGGCGCAGGCCGCGGCCACGGCTAGGCGTTCGCGCACGGGCGCGTCGTCGTGGCAGAGGCTGATCACCGCGGCTGCGGCCAGCCCCGGCCGCGAAAAGGTGGCCAGCAGGCCGCCCAGGATCAGCCAGCGCGTCAGCGGGCTGCGGGGCGCGCCGTCCGCCTCCCCGCCCTCCCCGTCGTCCGGGCGCGGGGCCAGGGTGGCGCAATAGGCCAAGCAGAGCAGGAAGGCCAGGATGTCGTCCATGCCGCCGGATTCGCCGAAAAGATAGCCGCCGCCGAGCACCAGCCGCTGCGCCATGATCGCCGTCAGCAGGAAGTCCAGCAGGGTCATGGCCCCCAGCCCCGCGCCCAGGCGGACCAGGGCGGCCGGCGCGGGCGCGCCGAAATTCCAGACCCACAGCCCGGCGAAGGCCAGCAGCGCCGGGAGCTTGAGCTCCTCCAGCAGCGGGGCCAGGTCTTCCGCGCGAGCCAGGGCCGGGCCGAAAAGCCGCAGCAGGGCGAAGGCCAGCGCCGCCAGGGCCAGGAGCGCCAGCAGCCGCGGCCAGATCCGGCTGCCCTTGTCCGCGGGGCGCCAGTCCCCGCGGCTCCGGCGCAGGCCGAGCAGCGCCGCCAGGCCGGCGAGGCCGAGCCACAGGCCCAGGCCGCGCGGGCCCAGGCTTTCCAGGGCCGCAGGCTGGCCGGCGAGCTTGGCCGCCAGCACCGCCAGCGGCGCGGCGAGGAACGCGGCGAAAAGCGGCAGTCCCGCCAGGAGCGGGCTCTTGCGCCCGGTCACGGGCGGCCCCCTGCGGGGGCGTCCGGCGTGCGGGCGGGGCGGGTCTGGGCGTGGCGGTATCGGCGCATGGTTTGACTTTCCGGGAAGCGTCCCGGTTCCGACCCATAGCGCGTCACGGCCGCGCGGTAAAGCGCAACGCCGCGGATCGGGACCGTCGCGGCGCTCAGAGTTCCACCTGCGCGCCCAGCTCCACCACGCGTCCCGGCGGAATGCCGAAGAAGGTCGTGGCGTTCCAGGCGTTGCGCGACATGAAGGCGAAGAGCGACTTGCGCCAGGCGGCGAGCCTGGAGTCGCCGCTGGTGAGCAGGGTTTCGCGGCCGAGGAAGAAGGTCGTCTGCTGCAGGTCCACGAACAGGCCGTGGGAGGCCGCCAGACGCATGATCTCCGGCACGTTGGGCGTCTGCATGAAGCCGTACCGCGCAATGATGCGGAAGAAGCCGTGGCCCAGGCTGGCGACCTCCAGCCGTTCCGTCCGCGGCACGAAGGGCGTGTCCGTGCTGCGGATGGAGAGCACCAGCACTTGCTCGTGCAACACCTTGAGGTGCTTGTAGTGGTGGAGCAGGGTCAGCGGCGTGCCCGTGGGCGAGACGGACATGAACACGCCCGTGCCGGGGATGCGGATGGGCGGCTTGCCGGCCACCAGCGAGTTCAGGAACAGCTCCATGGGCAGCCCGGCGCTGGCGAACTTCCGGCTCAGGGCGGCCTTGCCGTCGCGCCAGGTGGCCATGGCGGTCATGCAGAGGGCGGCCACGGTGAGGGTGAACCAGCCGCCGTCGGCGATCTTGAGCAGGTTGGAGGCCAGGAAGTTCAGGTCGAAGGTCAGGAACAGGCAGGCCAGGGGCAGGGCCTTCCAGACGGGCCAGCCCCAGCGCAGGTGGGCGATGAAGAAGAAGAACAGCGAGGAGATGGTCATGTCGATGGTGACGGCGATGCCGTAGGCCGCGGCCAGGCCGCTGGAGCTGCGGAAGGCCAGCACGAGGCCCAGGCAGGCGAGCATCATGGCGTTGTTCACGCCGGGCAGGTAGATCTGGCCCTTGGTCTCCGCGCTGGTGTTGATGATCCGGATGCGCGGGCAGAAGCCCAGCTGCACCGCCTGCTGCGTCAGGGAGAACACGCCGGAGATCATGGCCTGGGAGGCGATGACCGTGGCCGCCGTGGCCAGGAAGACCATGGGATAGAGCAGGGCCGGGGGCACCAGGGCGTAGAACGGGTTGAAGGCCATGTCCGGGTGGGCCAGGAGCAGCGCGCCCTGGCCGAAATAGTTGAGCATCAGCGCGGGCATGACCAGACCGCACCAGGACAGGCGGATGGGCCTGCGGCCGAAGTGGCCCATGTCGGCGTAGAGCGCCTCGCCGCCGGTGATGCACAGGATGACCGAGCCGAGCACCACCAGCCCGTGCACGTGGTTGGCCAGGAAGAAGCGCACGGCGTGCCAGGGGTTCAGGGCGGCCAGGATCTCCGGCCCGCGGGCGATTTCCGCCAGGCCCAGGCCGGCCAGGGTGGCGAACCAGAGGATCATCACCGGGCCGAAGACCTTGCCGATGCGGTCCGTGCCGTTCTTCTGGACCAGGAACAGGGTGATCAGCACGGCGCAGGTGCCGGGCACGATGAACGGCTCGGCGGCGTCCGTGGCCACGCCGAGGCCCTCCATGGCCGAGAGCACCGAGATGGACGGGGTGATGATGCCGTCGCCGTAGAGCAGGGCCGCGCCGAAGATGGCCATGGCCGTGAACGCGGTCCGGCCCTTGCCGGGGCCGGACCCGCCGGAGCTCAGCAGCGAGAGCAGGGCGAACACGCCGCCCTCGCCCTTGTTGTCCGCGCGGAGCATGAAGATCACGTATTTCACGCTGACCACGATGATCAGCGACCAGAGGATGAGCGAGAGCACGCCCATGATGTTGATCGTGGTCAGGGGCACGGCGTGGGGGCCGTGGAAGCATTCCTTCACGGCGTAGAGCGGGCTGGTGCCGATGTCGCCGTAGACGACGCCCAGGGCCGCCAGGGCCAGGGCCATGGTCCGGCCGGAGCCGTTCGGCCCCTCGTGGATGCGGGTCGTCCCGTCGCCGTTGGCGGGCGCGGTGTCGGGCGGGGCGGCCTGGGGGGCGGACGGCATTGCTCTTCCTCCGGAAATTGGACGGGGCTGGACCGTCCGTGCTCCGGAGGGCTCCCCTGTCGCGGCCTGCGGGGCGGGCCGGCGGAAGGATGCGGAAGGCGTCCGACCGGGCCGGCCCCATGATTACGGCTGCACTGTTTCTACCCGCCCGGCTTCGAGGGTGTCAAGGCCGGGAAGCAAGGCCCGGAGCCGCGCCCCGGGCCGCGGGCTAGAGCTCCACCTGGGTGCCCAGCTCGACCACGCGCCCTGGCGGAATGCCGAAAAAGGTCGTGGCGTTCCAGGCGTTGCGCGACATGTAGGCGAAGAGGCTCTTGCGCCAGTGCAGCATCTTGGCCGGGCCGCTGGTGAGCAGGCTCTCGCGGCCGAGGTAGAAGCTGGTGTCCTGCATCTCGGCCACCAGCCCGTGGCTCCGGGCCAGACGCAGGATTTCCGGCACGCTCGGGGTCTGCATGAAGCCGTAGCGCGCGATGATCCGGAAGAAGCCGTGGCCCAGGCTGGCGACGCTGAGGCGCTCGGCCCGCGGCACGAAGGGCGTCTCGGCGCTCTGGATGGAGAGCAGGAGCACCTGCTCGTGCAGCACCTTGTTGTGCTTGTACTGGTGGAGCAGGGTGATCGGCGTGCCCGTGGCCGAGACGGACATGAACACCCCCGTGCCGGGGATGCGCAGGGGCGGCTTGCCGGCCACCAGCGAGTTCAGGAACAGGTCGATGGGCAGGCCGACGCTGGCGAAGTGCCGCCCGAGGGCGGCCTTGCCGTCGCGCCAGGTGGCCATGGCCGCCATGATCACCACGGCCACGGTGATGGTGAACCAGCCGCCGTCGAAAATCTTGAGCAGGTTGGAGCCGAGGTAGGTCACGTCGAAGATCAGGAACAGGGCCACGAGCGGGATGGTCTTCCAGTACGACCACTTCCACAGGGTGTGGACCACGAAGAAGTAGATGATTGAGGTGATGCCCATGGTGGCGGTGACGGCGATGCCGTAGGCCCCGGCCAGGCCGCTGGAGTTCTTGAAGGCCAGCACCAAGCCGATGCAGGCGAGCATCATGGCGTTGTTCACGCCGGGCAGGTAGATCTGGCCTTTGGTTTCGGCGCTGGTGTTGATGATCCGGATGCGCGGACAGAAGCCCAGCTGCATGGCCTGCTGCGTCAGGGAGAACACGCCGGAGATCATGGCCTGGGAGGCGATGACCGTTGCCATGGCCGCCAGCAGCACCATGGGATAGAGCAGAACGCTTGGCACCAGCCCGTAGAAGGGGTTGAAGGCCAGGTCCGGCCGGTCGAGCAGGAGCGCGCCCTGGCCGAAATAGTTGACCAGCAGCGCCGGGCAGACCAGGGCGTACCAGGACAGGCGGATGGGCCGCGGGCCGAAGTGGCCCATGTCGGCGTAGAGCGCCTCGCCGCCGGTGATGCAGAGCACCACCGAGCCGAGCACCACCAGGCCGTGCATGTGGTTGGCCGCGAAGAAGCGCGCGGCGTGGATCGGGTTCACCGCGGCCAGGATGTCCGGCCGCTGGAAGATGGCGTGGGCGCCGAGCCCGGCGATGACCGTGAACCAGATGATCATCAGCGGGCCGAAGACCTTGCCGATGCGCTCGGTGCCGCGCTTCTGGACCCAGAACAGGGCCACCAGGATCAGGCAGGTGCCGGGCAGGATGAACGGGTCCATGGCGTTGGTGGCGACGCTTAAGCCCTCCATGGCCGAGAGCACGGAGATGGCCGGGGTGATGATGCCGTCGCCGTAGAGCAGGGCCGCGCCGAACAGCGCCGCCGAGATCAGGAAGCCGTGGCGCTTCTTGCCCGTGCCCTCCACCGAGGACTTCACCAGGGCCAGCAGGGCGAAGATGCCGCCCTCGCCCTTGTTGTCCGCGCGCATGATGAAGGTCACGTACTTGAGGCTGACCACCACGGTCAGCGACCAGAAGATCAGCGAGAGCACGCCCAGGATGTTCATGGGCAGCAGCGCGATGGCGTGGGGCCCGTGGAAGCATTCCTTCACGGCGTAGAGCGGGCTGGTGCCGATGTCGCCGTAGACGACGCCCAGGGCCGCCAGGGCCAGGGGCACAAGGCGTCCCGGGTGCGCATGGCCGTTCTCGGCGAGGCCGTTTCCGGCGTGGCCGTTGCCGACGGTCGGCGCGGGGGTCGGCGCGGCGGTCGGCGCAGGGACCGACACGGGGGCCGCGGGGTCGGCGGCGGCGGGGGCCTCCGCCTGATCGACAGGCTTTGGGGTGGTGGACATTTCGTGTTGCTCCGGTTCAAGAACTTGCGGGGGAGGGCCCCGTGAAACCGGAGGTCTTCCCCTTCGACGCCTGCGAGGTTAGCTGACGGGCTCGGGCCGAAAGGTGCCCTACGCCGTGTGGGTCCGGCGATGCGCCCCAAGGGTGGTGGGTCCCCCGCTCCCGGGACACGTTCCCGGGATTTGGCGGCGCCAGTAGTACCCAGCCGGTCGCGAACCTGTCAACCATGGCCTCTCCTAGCGCGTGGCGCGCGTGCCCAGCCGGCTCTGGAGGTGCGTCTCCAGCCGGTCCAGAATCTCCATGCATCCCGTGACGAGCCGCGTGGTGCGGTGCAGCGAGAGCTCCAGCGAGCGCAGGTTGGTGTTTTGCCGGGAAAGGGCCACGATCTCCCCGGTGAGCCGCCAGTACCTGGCGTAGGTCGTCTGGGCCCGGGCGCGCTCCTCGCCTTCCGGCAGGCGTTGCAGCTCCCTGCGCGCGGCGCGGTCGGCGCGGGCCATTTCGTTCTCCAGGGCGTTCATGCGCGCGTCCCGCTTCTCCATGATGTGCGGAGCGTGCAGGGTCTGGATGCGCAGGGCCCAGATCTGCGCGCGCAGGGCCGCCGGCTCGTCGTCCAGGGGGGCCAGGTCCCGCTCCAGGGCCTTGAGCTCCGCCGCGGCGGAGCCGGAGGACAGGGCCAGGGCCTTGAGGTTGCTGTTCTGCACCGCGAGGTCCAGGACCTCGGCGTCGGCCGCGCGGTATTCGGCGAAGGCCGCGGCGAATTCCCGCACCATTCCGACCTCGCGCTGGCCCGGCGCGGCCTGGAGCCGCTCTAGTCCGGCGGCGACGCGCCCCACGGCCGCGCGGGCGGCCTCGGCGTAAGCCAGGGAGGCCTCGTCCGTGTCGGCCAGGACGGCGCTCTTCTCGGCCTCGGCCGCGGCGTAGAGGTCCGCGCGCATGGCGGCCGCGGCGCGGCTTTTCTCCAGGTTCTGGCGCATGTCGCTGCCGGGGCTGCCGAGCCACAGGGCCGCGCCGGCCAGACCCAGCAGCAGCGCGGCGAGGATCAGGAACGGGACGGCGAAGCGTCCGGTCTTGCCCGCATGTGTCGCCATCGGTCTTCCTCCCTGCGTTCCGCCCTGGCGGAGCGCCTGGTTTTTGGGGACGCCGGGCGGGCCTTCGCCCGTCGTGGTCCGGGCCCGGCCCGGCGTCGTGGGGGCGCGTCCCGGAGGAGGACGCACCCCGGAGAACCGTTACAACCGGATGGGCATGATCACGAAGGCCATGCCCAGGCGGTAGAGCTGCCGCTGCACAGCGAACACGATGTGGTTGTGCAGCATGCGCGTGAAGAACGTGTCGTCGGGAAACACGAGCTGCCCGCCGAAGAAGACGGCCTTGGGGAAGCGCCGCCGGATCTCGGGCGTGATCCGGAGCACCTCCTCCACCACGTCCACGCCCACGGCGCCGACGCCCTCGGCGTAGAGCCCGCGCGCCCGCGCGAAGCTCACGTAGCGGTCCAGGTCGCCGCGGATGTGCGTCTTGAGCGCCTCCATCTCCTCCGCGCCCTTGAACACGCCGGCGTCGACCATGCCCACCTGGACGAAGATGAGGTTCCGGAACTCGCCGGCGAACATGCGCTGGATGCCGAGCAGGGTGTGCATGCCCAGGCCGTTGTAGCCGTTGACCAGGATCACGGCGGTCTTGGCGTCGGCGTCGCAGACCGTTCCGTCCGCCGGCGGATCCGCCAGCGGCGTGGCGTCGGCCTCGGCCGCGGGGATGAGCGCGTCCAGCCGCTTGAGCATGGCCCAGGTGGCGTCGTAGTGGCGGCGGATGGTCATGGCCAGGGCCGCCACCGCGCCGGTGACGAGCAGCGTGGCCCAGCCGCCCTCGAAGAACTTGATCGCCGTCACCGTGGCCAGGATGAAGGCGCAGAGCGCGAGGCCCAGGCCGTTCAGGATCAGCCCCTTGCGCCAGTGCGGCTCGCGGCCGCGCGCGGCGAGCCAGTGGCGCACCATGCCCAGCTGCGACAGGCAGAAGGTGATGAACACGTTGATGGAGTAAAGCACGATGAGCAGGTCCACCGAGCCGCGGGTGATCAGCATGAGCACGATGGCCGAGCCGCCCATGAGCAGGATGCCCTTCTGGGTCACCAGCCGGTCGGAGAGCATGGCGAAGCGGGTGGGGAACCAGCGGTCCAGGGCCATGTTGGCCAGCACGCGGGGGCCGTCGAGGAAGCCCGTCTGCGCGGCCACGAAGAGGATCGCCGCCTCGGAGAGCAGGGTCGCCAGGACGAAGGCGTGGCCGCCCATGCCCCAGCCCCTGGTCACGGCCTCGAAGAGCACGGCGTTGAGCGTCTTGCCCTTGGCCTCGGCCACGCCGAAGAGCACGTAGGCCAGCATCAGCCCCATGACCGTCACCGAGAGCGACACGGCCATGTAGGTCATGGTGCGCCGGCCGGTGCGGACCCTGGGCTCGCGCAGGATGGCCAGGCCGTTGGAGACGGCCTCCAGGCCGGTGTACGTGCCCGCGCCCATGCTGTAGGCCCGCAGGATCAGCAGGATCATGCCGATCCAGCCGAGCTGGCTGTGGGCCGCGGCCGCGTCCGCCGTGGTCCGGCCGACGACCTCCGGCAGGTTGCCCAGGTGCAGGCTCAGGCCGTAGATGATGACCGCGGCGTGGGTCAGCACGAACACCGCGAAGATCGGCACCAGCGCCGTCACCGACTCCTTCACCCCGCGCAGGTTGAGCACGATGAGCAGGAGCACGCCGAACAGCGCCGCCGAAAGCTTGAGCGGCTCCCACTCCGCCGGCAGGAAGCTGAACAGGGCGTCGGCCCCGCTGGCCACGGAGAGCGTCACCGTGAGCACGTAGTCCACGAGGAGCGCGCAGCCCGAGACCATGCCGAGCGTGGGGTTCAGGAGCTTGCTGGCCACCACGTAGCCGCCGCCGCCCGAGGGGAAGAGCTCGATGATCTGCGAGTAGCTGGCGCTGATGACGAAGATGGTCAGCACCGAGGCCAGGCCCACGATGAGCGCCAGGAAGGTGTGCTGGCCCAGGGCGAGGTAGGCCTCGGCCGGGCCGTAGCAGGAGGACGACAGCCCGTCCGAGCCCAGGCCCACCCAGGCGAAGAAGGCGATGAGCGAGAGACGGTGGAAGATTGAGGCGTCCCCGACGTTCAGGGACTTGCCCAGGAGCAGTTCCTTGGCCCTGCGGCCCAGTGGAGTCTGCGGGGTCATGGCCGCGCCTCCCGGAAGAGGGACGCGGACACCAGGCGGAGCGGCCGCAATACGGCCACGGCGCGCAAGACGGCAGGCATGAAAAAACCTCCGGTCACTGTGGATACGGGGGAGGCCCCGTCCGACCGGAGGTCTTCCCCTTCGACGCCTGCGAGGTTAGCTGACGGGCTCGGACCGAAAGGTGTCCTACGCCGTGTGAGTCCGGCGATGCGCCCCATGGGGATGTGGGTCCCCCGCTCCCGGGAAACGCTCCCGAGATTCGGCGAAGCGATACATACGCCTGCGGTCGGGATTCTGTCAAGAGCGCCCGTCCAGGCCGCAGTTGCCAAGGCGCGCCGGCCAGGGTAGGTTCCGGCAAGCTTTGCCCGCCCCGCGGACGGATTGGCGTAAGGTACGTAATTTGCATACTCGCGGGACGTGGAGTGGCGCGCCCGTTCCGGCGCGAGGGCCGGAACAGCGCCGCGCCCCGCGCCACGGCGGCGGAAGCGCCCGGCAAGGCCCCGGACAAAGTCCTGACGCCGCCGGCGCGGGCCCGGAGCCCCGGAACCGAGAGGGAAGTCATGTTCGCGATCATCGGACTTGTTGTTGTGCTTGGGTCGGTCATCGGCGGCTACCTGATGGAGGGCGGCAACCTGCACGTCCTCTGGCAGCCCATCGAGCTGCTGATCATCGGCGGCGCCGGCGTGGGCTCGCTGTTCGTGGGCTCGCCGCTCAAGGTCAACATCACCATCGGCAAGAACCTGGTCACGGTGTTCACGGGCAAGAGCAAGGGCAAGGCCGACTACATGGACATCCTGCTCGTGCTCTTCGACCTGCTCTCCCTGGCCCGGCGCGAGGGCGTCATCGCGCTCGAATCCCACGTGAACAAGCCCGACGCCAGCACCATCTTCACCAACCGGCCGAGCGTGCTGAAGAACCACGCCGTGCTCGACTTCATCTGCGACAACTTCAAGGCCTACACCGCGGCGAGCATGGAGCCCCACGAGTTCGAGGCCCTGATGGACATCGACATCGACGCGCACCACGAGGACGCGCTCCAGGCGCCCACCAACCTCAACCGCGTGGCCGACGCCTTCCCCGCCCTGGGCATCGTGGCCGCGGTCATGGGCGTGGTGCTGACCATGGGCAAGCTCTCCGAGCCGCCCGAGGTCCTGGGCCACTCCATCGGCGCGGCGCTGGTGGGCACCTTCCTGGGCGTGCTTCTGTCCTACGGCGTGGTGGGCCCCCTGGCCGCCATCATGGGCACCTTCGTGCAGGAAACCAGCACCCAGCTCAACGTGGTCAAGGCGGCCATGAACGCCTTCGCCATGGGCTGGCCGCCGGCCATGTCCCTGGAGTCGGCGCGGCGGGCCATTCCGGCCCACGACCGGCCGGGCTTCGACGAGCTGGAGGGCGTGCTGCGCGAAAGCAAGAAGAGCGGCGGCGCCTAGGCCGCCGGAGCGGGAAGCAGCGGGAGCGTTTGCGGCATGGCCGAGAACAAGCCGATCATCGTCAAGAAGATCAAGAAGGGCCACGGCGGCGCGCACGGCGGCGCCTGGAAGGTGGCCTACGCCGACTTCATGACGGCCATGATGGCCTTCTTCCTGCTCATGTGGCTGCTGTCCATGGTCGTGCCCGAGAAGCGCGCCGGCGTCGAACAGTATTTCAAGGAGTTCAGCCTGTTCGACAAGCAGAGCTCCCTGGACGTGCGCCAGGGCGGGGCCATGATTCCGGACCAGGACAAGCCGCCCGTGCCCCAGCGCGACCAGCTCACCGAGCCGGCCGACCACGGCAAGCAGCCGGCAGTCCAGCCGGAGCAGCTCAAGTCCCGGCTCCAGGAGGCCATGGCCCTGAACCTGCCCGACGTGAAGGACCAGATCAGCGTGGACGTCACCGAGACCGGCGTGCGCATCCAGATCTCCTACAAGGACGAGGACCCGCTCTTCGCCAAGGGCAGCCCGGAGCTCACGGCCAAGGGCCGCAAGGCCGTGCAGTTCATCGGCGCGCAAATCGCGCCCCTGCCCAACAAGATCGAGGTCGAGGGTCATACCGACGCCATAAACTATTCCGGCGGCAAGTACACCAATTGGGAGCTGTCCACCGAGCGCGCCAGCGCGGCCCGCGTGGCCCTGCAGCAGGGCGGCCTCCGGGAGGACCATCTGGCCCGGGTGTCCGGCTTCGCCGCAACCCAGCCGCTGTTCCCGGACAACCCCACCGACCCGCGCAACCGCCGCATCAGCATTCTCGTGCGCAATTACGTTCCGCCCAAGGAGGGCGAAGGCCTGAGCGAGGCCGTCGGCGCGGAGCGCGCCAAGCCCAAGGAGCCCAACCTGGCCGAGGAGGTCAACGCCACCATCGAGAAGATGCTCTCCATCGAGAGCCGCGAGGCGAAGGCCAAGGCCGAGAAGGCCGGCGAAAAGCAGCCGGCCAAGGGAGGACACAAGTGAGTCCGGAGGATTCGCCCGCGCGATTCGAGACCGCAGGGCTGTTCACGCGGGGCGCGGCCGTTTTCGTCGTGCTGCACAAGGACCCCTTCCGCGAGCGCATCGACGTGCGCGCCTCGCATGTGCTCGACCGCGAGGGCGACGTGCTTTTCCTGGCCCAGACCGAGTCGCCCGTGCCCGAGGACATGCGCGGGGCCACGGTGGAGATCGCCACGCTGCCGCCGGAGCACGTCCGGCCGCGGCGGCCCGTGGGCTACGCCGCCCGCCTGCTCGACCTGCACGAGGAGCTGCCCCACGCGCCCGAGGCCCTGGCCGGCGGGGACCGCTCGCCCGTGCCCGCCCTGGCCGTGAGCGCGCCCCGGCCCGGCGATCTCTTTGAGACCAGCCTGCGCATGCACCACCGCGTGCCCGTGGACCCGGAGATGAACGTGCTGCTCCAGCTGGCCGGAGGCTGGCGCGTGGACCTGCTCGACTTTTCCGCCGGCGGCGCGCGGGCCCGGGTCTCCCGGCCCGAGCCGCAGCCCGAGCCCATCTGGCCGCAGCCGCCCCTGCCGCGGTCCGCCGCCGAGGATCCCGAACCGGACGGCGAGATGGCCGAGGTTCCGGCCGCCGCCCCCGCCGTGCCGGCCGGGCCGCCCGAGGGGCCGCCGCGTTTCGCCGTGGGCCAGTCCCTGCCCTTCCGGCTGCTGTTCCTGGGCTCCGGCTTCGCCGAGGGCGACGCCGTGCTGCGCAGCGTGCGCCCGGACGAGGACGGCGCGTCCGTGGTCCTGGGCATGAGCTTCACGAACATGGAGATCCGCGACATCCGCTACCTGGAGCGCATGGTGGCGCGCACCGTGGCCGCCAGCCGCCAGCGCGAGCGCGACGCGGACTACGAGTAAGCCCACCGGCCCCATCGGCCCCACCGGCGTCGATGGGCGCAATGCTCCCGGCCCCTGGTGACTTTGGTCGCAAAGGGGGCTATTCTTTTGCCTGATCCCGCCGTTTCGGCGGGAAACGGGCCGTCGGACGGCCGGGGAGGACGCATGCGCGAAATCGCCGAACTCATGGACCGCCTGGCCCGGGCCGAGGGCTCCAACGAAACCCCCCTGCCGGGCGTGCGCCTGCACCGCCGCTCGCAGGACGTGCCCTGCACGCCGTTGCTCTACCGCCAGGGCGTGATCATCGTGGGCCAGGGGGCCAAGCGCGTGCACCTCGGCGGCGAGATCTACGAGTACGACCCGGAGCACTACCTGGTGCTCTCCGTGCCCCTGCCGGCGGAGTGCGAGGCCGCGGTCGCGCCCGGCGAGCCGCTGCTGTCCATGAGCGTGGACTTCGACATGGGCGTGCTCCACGGCGTCATCGCCGAGATGGAGGAGCGCGAGGGCGCGCCGCAGCGTTGCTGCTGCCGCCACCAGGGCCTTTCGCTCACCCGGGCCGACGCGGCCTTTCAGGAGACCGTGCTGCGCCTGCTGCACGCCCTGGCCGATCCGGTGGAGGTCCGCGTGCTCGGCCGCCAGCTCGTGCGCGAGCTGCTCTACCGCATCCTGCGCGGCGAAAGCGCGGCCGGGCTCTACGCCCTGGCGCGCAAGAACACCGGGCTGGCGCGCATCGACAAGGCGCTGCGGCTCATCCACGGCAGCTACAGCCAGCCCTTCAACGTGGAGCAGCTGGCCGGCAGCGTGAACATGAGCGCCTCGGCCTTTCACCGCGCCTTCAAGGACGTGACCTCGCTGTCGCCGATCCAGTATTTGAAGAAGGTGCGCCTGAACAAGGCGCTGAGCATGCTCGTGGAGGAGGGCGCGCGCTCCGGCGACGCCGCCCGCACCGTGGGCTACGAGAGCGTGTCGCAGTTCAACCGCGAGTTCAAGCGTTACTTCGGGGCCAGCCCGCGGGGGCTCTCCGGGAGCCGCCGCAACTAGACCGCCCGGCCCTCCGCCCGCCGGCCGCGCAGCTCCACGAGGCAGGCGGCCAGGCCCAGCGCGCCGCCCAGGGCGCAGACCCCGGCCCAGCCGAAGGCCGCGAAGGCGTGGGCCCCGACCGCCGTGCCCACGGAGCCGCTGGCGAACATCATCGTCATGTACACCGTGTTCAGACGGCTGCGCGCCGCAGCGTCCAGGCCGTACACCCGCGACTGGTTGGCGATCATGGCCGCCTGGAGCCCGATGTCCATGAGCACGATGCCCAGGAGCAGGGCGGGCCAGGAGCCGGGCAGCGCGCCCATGAGCGTGAAGGCCAGGGCCAGGGCCGCAGCCCCGCCGGCGATGAGCCGGCCGCGTCCGCCCGGTCCCCGGTCCGCCAGCCGGCCGGCCAGCGGCGCGGCGAGCACCCCGGCCGCGCCGAGCACGCCGAGCAGCCCGGCCACGGCGCTGCCCCGGGAGAAGGGCGGCCGCTCCAGGTACAGGGCCAGGCTGGACCAGAAGGCCACGAAGGCGCTGAAGAGCAGCCCCTGCACCGCGCCGGCCCGGCGCAGGCGCGGGTGCTGGCGGAACAGCCGGGCCATGGACAGGAGCAGCTGCGCATAGGAGAGCCCGGCCCGGGGCTCGGCGCGCGGCAGCCGCGCGACCAGCACCCCGCCCATGGCCAGCGTCGCGCCGGCCGCCAGCCAGAACATCTCCCGCCAGCCCAGCCATTCGGAAACCAGGCCGCTCGCCGTGCGCGCCAGGAGGATGCCCGTGAGCAGCCCGGCCATGACCGTGCCGACCACGCCGCCGCGCCGGCTGTCCGGGGCCAGATGCGCGGCCAGCGGCACCACCTGCTGGGCCACCGTGGCCAGCGCGCCGATGGCCAGGCTCGCCGCGATCAGCAGCGCCAGGCTCGGGGCCAGGGCCGCGCCGGCCAGGGCCAGCGCCAGCGCCGTGGAGGTCAGGACGATGAGCCGGCGGCGCTCCAGGCAGTCGCCCAGGGAGGCCAGGAAGAGCAGGCCCAGGGCGTAGCCCACCTGGGTGGCCACGGCCACCTGGGCCACCGCGCCCGCGCCCGCGCCGAAATCCCGCGCCAGCAGGCCCAGGATCGGCTGGTTGTAATAGATCGCCGCGACGAAGAGCCCGGCCGCCGCGGCCATGAGCAGCACCAAGTCGCGCCCCGGGCCGGCCGGTTCCATTCCATTCGCCATGCCTGCTCCCCCGTCCCGGCCGTCCTGGCGGGACGCCCCGGAAATACGCGATGCGCGCGGCGCGAAGAAGGCCGGATTCTGCAGAAGAATTGCCCGATCCTGCCGAAGCGGCCGGAATCAGGCCAGGACCATGTCGCGCAGGATCAGGACGCCGGTGCAGAGCTGGAGGAAGGCCATGACCACGAGCAGGGCGTTGACCACGCCGTGGGCGATGGGCAGGACTTTGCGCCGGGCCTTCACGCGGTCCATGTACAGCCCCGTGGCCAGGCCGAAGCCGATGAGCGGCAGCATGACGACGCCGACCTGGTAGTGCAGGCCGGTGATGAACATCGCGCCCCAGCCCCACCAGGCCGCGCCGAGGCCGATGGCGAAGGCCAGGGCCCACACGGACATGACCGCCGCACCCTGGAGCACGTGGCGCTTCCAGGGAAAGACCCGGCCCCGCCGGCCCAGGTGCGCGAAGCCGAAGCGCACCCAGCCCAGGTAGAGCACGTACACGGCGAGCAGCGCGGCCAGGGTTTGCAGCACGGGGTGGATCCACATCGCGGGCATGGGGGGCTCCTTCGGTTTTTCAGGCGGCCAGGCGCAGGGCGTCGGCCGCGAGCAGGCAGAGGAACAGGGCCAGGGACGCGTTGACGAGGGCGAAGCGCAGGCGTTCGCCGCCGGCCAGGGCCAGGCCGCACAGGCCCGCCGCCAGGGCCGCCACGAGCCACTTGGCCCCGGCGGCGGCGATGAGCCCGAAGGCCGGGGCCAGCAGCAGCAGCGCGGCATAGGCCACGAGCCACACGGCCAGCGCGCCGCCGGCGCGGGTCTCGGCCACGCCCTGCTGCGGCACGCGGAAGCCCGCGGCGGCGTATTCCGCGCGGTGGAGCCGCGCGAAGAGCCAGAAATGCGGGGCCTGCCAGGCATAGAAAATGCCCCAGAGGAGCAGGCTGCGCGGGCCCAGCGGGTCGCCCCCGGCGGCGGCGAAGCCGACCACGGGCGGCAGGGCCCCGGCCACGGCCCCGACGAGCATGGCCAGGGAGGTGCGTTTTTTGAGCGGGGTGTACAGGCCGTTGTACAGGAGGGCGGCGAGCGGGACGGCCAGCGCCGTCCCAGGCCCTCCGGGCGTCAGGGCCAGGCAGGCCGCGGCGGCCAGGAAAAGTCCGGCGGCGAGGCCCAGCCCGGCCCGCGGCGCGAGGCGGCCGGCGGCCAGGGGCCGTTCGCGGGTGCGGGCCATGCGGGCGTCCTCGCGGCGCTCCTGGACCTGATTCAGGACCGAGCAGCCGGCCGCCAGAAGCAGCGCCCCGCCGGCGGAAAGGGCCGGCCAGACGCCGCGGCCCCCGGCGCACAGGTGTCCGGCCGCCGCGCCGGCCGCGGCCAGCAGGCCGATGCGCGGCCGCAGAAGCCGGGCCAGATCGCGCGCGTTCACTTGTGCTCCCCGTGTCCGGCCATGTCCGGACTGCTCATGTCGTGTCCGGTCATGGCCGGGTCGGGCGTCGCGGGCGGCCGGTCGCCGATGGACTCCAGGAACTGGAGCAGCGACTCCAGCTCCGCGGGGGCGAGCCCCGGGAAGGCCGGCATGCTCGAAGCCCGGCCCAGGCGGCCCGCCGGGTCCCGGAGCACGGCCGTGATGTAGGCGCGGTCCGCCACGGCCTTGTCCTTGGCCATGCCGGGCCTGCCGAACAGGCCCTTGAAGCTCGGGCCGGCGATCTCCGTGCCGTCGGTGGAGTGGCAGCCCAGGCAGCCCTGTTCCTCGGCCACCTTGCGGCCGGCCTCGGGGCTGGCCGCCGGCGGCTCGCCGTGCTCCAGGAAGTCCAGGATCTGCTTGAGCTCGTCCGGAGTCAGCTGATCGGCGTAGAGCGGCATCACCGGCTCGAAGCCCTTGGCCACGCCCTGGCGCGGTCCCATGATCATCATGGTCAGGCCCTTGGCGTCGAGGGCGAGGCGCTTCTCCTTCCCGCCCGGCGTCACGAGCACGGCCTCGCGTCCCCAGACGCCCTTGAGGCTCGGGCCCACCGAGTCCGAGCCGTCCAGCGTGTGGCAGCCCAGGCAGCCCTTGGCGTCGAGCAGGGCCTTGCCCGGAGGGCTTCCGCCGGCGGGCTGCTCGACCAGGAAGCGCTCGAACTCCTCGGCCGGGACGGCGCGGATGGAGCTGAGCATCTTGGCGTGCTGCAGGCCGCAGTACACCGAGCAGAAGATGACGTATTCGCCGGCCTTGTCCGCGCGGAACCAGGCGTGGGTCGTGGCGCCGGGCACGGTGTCGATCTTGATGCGGAAGGCCGGGGCGTAGAAGCCGTGCAGCACGTCCACGCTGGTGAGGTTGAGCTTCACCGCGCGGCCGACGGGCACCACGAGGACCTTGCTGCGCTTGCCGTTCTGGTACTGGAAGTCCCAGGACCACATGCGCGCGGTCACGGCCACCTCGATGGCGTCGGGCGGGGCGTCGCGCAGGGCGCGGTAGCTGTGCCAGCCGGCGTAGAACATGCCCAGGGCCAGCAGCGTCGGGGTGACGATCCAGATCACCTCGGCCCAGAAGTTGCCGGAGAACTGCGCGGGCACCGGGTTGCGCTTGCGGCTGTAACGGATGACGAAGAAGACCATGGCCGCGGCGATGCCCACGAGCAGCAGGGCCGAGACCCCGAAGATGAACAGGAAGGTGGCGTCCACGGAGGAGACGGCGTTGACGAGCTTGTTGTCCATGGCCGCCCCCCTAGTACCTGTAGCCCACGTCGAAGAACGTGAAGCCGATGGCGATGGCCAGGATGATGAAGGCCGTGAGCACCATGCCCTTGATCAGCCGGTTTTCGTACTTCAGGTGCATGAAGAAGAAGATCACCAGGCCGGCCTTGACGCTCGCCACGCCCAGGGCCACGGCCACGTTGAGGAAGCCGAGGTCGATGCGGCTCACGGTGACGGTGACCACGGTGAGGACCATGAGCCCCACCCAGATGGCGGTCAGCAGGCCGTAGGAGAGCGGCTCGTGGGCCTGCCCCGCGTCGTGTTCAGGCGTCGTGCTGTTCGCGTGTGCGTTCATGTATGCGCCCCCCTTGCCGTCAGCTGATGAGGTAGAACAGGGGGAAGAGGTAGATCCACACCAGATCCACGATGTGCCAGTAGAGCCCGACGTTTTCCAGCACCACGTAGTTCTCGCCCGTGGTCTTGCCCCGGCGGATGAGCAGCATGACCCAGGTGATGAGGCTCGCGCCGATGACCACGTGCACGCCGTGCAGGCCGGTCATGGCGAAATAGAGGCCGTAGAACACGGCCTCGCCGTGGGGCAGCTGGGCCATGTGCTCCGAGCCGGGGATCAGCCCGTGGTGGAACTTGGCGCTCCACTCGATGAACTTGTTGACCATGAACGTGGCCGCGCAGGCGATGGTGAAGCCGAGCAGCCCCAGGCAGAGCCTTTTGGCCCCGCGCCGCAGCGCCGTGATGGACAGCGCCACCGTGAGGCTGGAGCTGATGAGCACCACGGTGTTCAGCCCGCCGATGAACACGTCCAGCGTCTTGCCGCCGGAGTGGAAGGCCGCGGGGAACCTGTGGCGGTAGCTGGCGTAGAGCAGGAACAGCCCGCCGAAGAGCAGGATCTCGGTGAACAGGAACAGCCACATGCCGATCTTGGAGCCCTGGTCGTCGCGGCGGACCAGGGCGTCGGAGGTGGGGCCGGCGTGGGCGGAGGCGTGCTCAGGCATCGGGATGCACCCCCTTGTAGTCATAGGGCTCGGGAGCGGGGGGATCCTCGTGGAAGGCCTCGGCCGGAAGGGGCGCGGGCAGGGTCCACTCCAGCGTGGCCCCGCCCCAGGGGTTCCGGCCCGCCGGCGGGCCGGAGCGGCAGCCGCGCCAGAGGTTGACGAACATCAGGACCAGCCCGGCGGCCAGGATCCAGGAGCCCCAGGTGGAGACCATCTGGAGCGGGGCGTACTGCGGCAGATAGTCGTAGTAGCGCCGGGGCATGCCCTGCACGCCCATGACGAACATGGGGAAATAGAGCACGTTCATGCCGATGAGGATCAGCCAGAAGCTCCAGGCGGCCTTGCCGTGGTCGTACATCCGGCCGAAGACCTTGGGCAGCCAGTAGTGCGCCGCGGCGAACATGCCCAGGCCCGTGCCGCCGAAGATCACGTAGTGGAAGTGGGCCACCACGAAATAGGTGTCGTGCACGTGGATGTCCGTTCCGGCGCTGCCCAGCACCAGGCCGGTGAGCCCGCCGATGGAGAACATCAGGATGAAGCCCAGGGCGAATAAGAGCGGCGGGTCCAGGCTGATGGAGCCCTTGTACATGGTGGACAGCCAGTTGAAGACCTTGATGGCCGAGGGGATGGCCACCACGAAGGTCAGGAAGCTGAACACCAGCACCGCCGCGTCGCTCATGCCGCTGGTGAACATGTGGTGGGCCCAGACCAGCGAGCCGGCGAAGGCGATGGCCAGGCTGGAGAAGGCGATCATGTTGTAGCCGAAGATGGGCTTGCGCGAGAACACCGGGATGATCTCCGAAATCACCCCCATGGCCGGCAGGATCATGATGTACACCGCCGGGTGGGAGTAGATCCAGAACAGGTGCTGGTACAAGAGCGGGTCGCCGCCCAGGCTGGCGTCGAAGAGCCCCAGGTGCAGCACCCGCTCGGCGAAGATGAGCAGCACCGTGATGCCCAAAATCGGCGTGGCCAGCACCTGGATCCAGCCCGTGGCGTAGAGCGACCAGACGAACAGCGGCAGCTTGCGCCAGGTCATGCCCGGGGTGCGCAGGCGGTGCACCGTGGTGATGAAGTTCAGGCCCGTGAGGATGGACGAGAAGCCGAGGATGAACACCGCGATGACCGCCACGGAGACGTTGGTGCTGGTGCGCTCGCTGAAGGGCACGTAGAAGGTCCAGCCCGTGTCCGGCGCGCCGTTGCCCGTGAAGATGGAGGCCACGGCCAGGGCGGAGCCGATGACGTAGAGCCACCAGGAGAAGTTGTTCAGCCGGGGAAAGCTCACGTCGTTGGCCCCGATGTGCAGGGGCAGGAAGATATTGCCGAAGCTGGCCGGGATGCTCGGGATGACCACCATGAAGATCATGATCACCCCGTGCAGGGTGAACAGGGCGTTGTACTGCTGCGGGGAGAGCAGCGTGTTGCCCGGGGTCATGAGCTTGAGCCGGATGATCAGGCCGAGGATCAGGGCCACGCCGAACATGGCCGTGATCAGGCTCAGGTAGAGCAGACCGATGCGCTTGTGGTCCGTGGAGAAGATCCAGGAGGCGACGCCGCCCTTGCCCCGCGGTTCGTAAAAGCCGCGGCTTTCCCCTGCTGTCGCGTGGTCCATGTGCGCTCCCGTTGTTCAGGTCCTGGGGGGGCTGCGCTTCTTGCCGCCGAACGCCAGGAACAGGCCGAAGGCGGCGATGGCCGCGAGCACGCCCGCCCCGGCCACCTTCATGAAATCGAACACGTATTTCCGGCCCTGGGGGTCATAGGTGTAGCACAGGGCCACGGCCCGCTGCACCGAGAGCCCGGTCTTGCCCTCGGCGGCCTCGGTGGCGGCCATGGCGATGTCGAAGGCCAGGGGCCGGATGCCGTAAAGATAGCGCGTGATTTTGCCCTGGGGCGAGAGGGCCACGAGGGCGATGGTGTGGCGGAAGGCGTCGCCCACGCGCGTGTAGTGGTAGCCCACGGAGTCCATGAGCCGCCGGACCTCGGCCTCGGAGCCGGTCAGAAAGCGCCAGGCCTGCGGCGGGAACGCGCCGTCCCGGAGCCGGGGGATGGTGTTGAAGAAGTCGCCCTTGCGCCTGGTCGCGCTCGCCGGGGTGTCGCGGTCGTCGAAGCTCACCGCCAGCACCTGATAGTCCACGCCGGGGCGCAGCCCCACCTGGGGCAGCACCGTGGCCAGCGTGCCCAGGAGCACGTTGCACTCGTTGGGGCAGGAATAATAGACCGGCGCGAGGATCGTCGGCATGGTCACGAGATCGCGCAGGCGCACGGGCCGGCCGTCCTCCTCCAGGAGGGTCACGTCCAGGTCGGCCTGGGCGCCGAGCTTTTCGTCCACGCCGGCGCCCGAGGCGTCCTGCCCGGCCTTGACGCGCGCGGCCACGCTCCCCGCGGCCGCGGCCGGCGGGGCGGGCATGGGCATGGGATGCTCGTGCTGGGTTGCGTTGCGCGCGGCGTCGTGCGCGGCCTGGGGGGCGGGTTCCGTCGCAGCGGCCGCCGCGGCGGCCGTCCCCGCCGCTCCGGCGAGGAGCAGCAGGACGGCCGCCAGAATGGCGGCGCGCATGTTACAGCGTCCCGACGTAGGCCGCCACCGCCTTGATGTCGGCGTCGGACAGCTTGGCCGCGACGTTTTGCATGGTGGCCTTCTTGGACCCGCCGAAGGTCTTGGCCTTGTAGCCCTGCATGGCGGCCAGGGCGGCCTCGGCCTTCATGCCCTTGAGCGGTTTGCTCATGGCGGCCTTGGCGCCGTCCGCGCCGTGGCAGCTCTGGCATTTGGCCGTGTAGAGGGCCTTGCCCGCGTCGGAGTCTGCGGCCAGGGCGGCGCCCGCGCCCAAGGCGAGGGTCAGGGTCAGGGCCATGACGATGCGTTTCATGTCATCCTCCTGAAGGCTGTTGTGCGCCGCGCGCGGGAGGAGCGCGCCCGCCGGGGGCTAGAACTTGCCGATGTAGGCGGCCAGGGTCTTGATGTCGTCGGGCGAGAGCTTGGCTGCGACGCCTTCCATGGTGGCCTTCTTGGCCCCGCCGAAGGTCTTGGCCTTGTAGCCCTCCAGGGCCTTGGCCGCGGCGTCCGCGCCCATGCCCTTGAGGGGCTTGCTCATGGCGGCCTTGGAGCCGTCCGCGCCGTGGCAGCCGGCGCACTTGGCGTACAGAGACTTGCCGTCCGCGGCGAAGGCGGTGGCGATGACGCTCAGGGACAGGGCCAGGGACATGCCGATGAGAAACTTTTTCATTGCGCCTCCGAAGACGTGTGGATGCTGAGGTTCGCCCGCGCCCCCCGGTCGCGCGCGCGGCCGGGGGGGCGGACCGATGCCTCAGCTTATGGCAGGTTTCCCCGGAAAATTCCAGGGGAATCTTATGCGGTCAGCTTCTTGGCGATTTCCGCCAGGTGCCGCGCCTGGAAGCGCACGCCGTCCAGGTCGGGGCCGCTCGGCATGCGCGAGCCGTCGCCGCCGGCGATGGTGCTCGCGCCGTAGGGCGAGCCGCCGACGATCTCGTTCATGCCCATCTGGCCGGTGAACGAGTAGGGCAGGCCGGCCACGATCATGCCCTGGTGCAGCAGGAAGGGGATGAAGGTCAGGATGGTCGACTCCTGGCCGCCGTGCTGGGTGGCGGAGCTGGTGAACACGCCCGCCGGCTTGCCGATGAGCGCGCCCTTGGCCCAGAGGCCGCCGGTGGAGTCCAGGAACTGGCGCATCTGCCCGGTCATGTTGCCGAAGCGCGTCGGCGTGCCGAAGAGCACGGCGTCGGCCCCGGCCAGGACCTCGGGCGTGGCCACGGGCACGTCGGCCTGGGCCTTGGCGGATTCCAGCGCGCCCATCTTGGCGAGGATCTCGTCGGAGAGGGTTTCGGGCACGCGGTACAGCTTGGCGGTTACCCCGGGAACCTGACCCGCCGCCTCGACGGCCGCCTGGGCCATGGTCCGGATGTGGCCGTACATGGAGTAGTAGACGACTGCAAAGTTCATAAGCGCCTCCGCTTGGTTGGTTTCAGGAATAATTCCTGAATATATCCACGCAGCCATGTCTGTCCAGTGCCGAAAGCAAAAAAATCATGCCTTGTTCACAGGATCGGCGAGAACATAGCCCTTGTTGCGGAAGAGATCGAGGCAGGCGTCCACGGCCAGGGGGTCGAAGAGCCGGCTGCGTCCGCGCTCCAGCTCCTCCAGGGCGGCGGCCACGCCCAGACTGGGCCGGTAGGGCCGGTGGGAGCACATGGCGTCCACCACGTCGGCCACGGCCAGGACGCGCGCGCCCAGGACGATGTAGCGTCCGATGAGCCCCTGGGGGTAGCCCGAGCCGTCCATGCGCTCGTGGTGCTGGCGGATGATCACCGCCACGGGCCAGTCGCTGTCCAGGTGTTTGAGGATCTCGTAACCCACGTCCGGGTGCAGCTTGACCATGGAGAACTTCTCGGCGCGCAGGACTCCGGGCCGGTTGAGGAAGTCCGCCGGCACGTAGACCTTGCCGATGTCGTGGAGCAGCCCGGCGATGCGCAGGGTCTCGCAGTCCTTGTCGTCCATGTGCAGCTCGCGGGCGATGGCGCAGGCCAGATCCGTGGTGCGCTGGTGGTGCCCGGCGAGGTAGGGGTCGCGCGCCTCCACCAGGGCCGAGAAGCCCTGGACCACGCCCTCCAGCAGGCCCTGGAAGCGCTTGAGGGCGTGCAGCTCGCGGCTGGCCTGGATCAACTCGTGCTGGCGCACGGCGGCCTCCACGGCGGCGCGCAGGGCCTCGGGCGGGCAGGGCTTGGTCAGGATGCGGAACACGTGGCCCTTGTTCACGGCGTCCAGGGCGGCGTCCAGGTCGGCGTAGCCGGTGAGCAGCACGCGGATGGCGTCCGGCGCGGCCTGCTCCACGCGCGAGAGCAGCTCCACGCCGTCCATGCCGGGCATGCGCAGGTCGCTGACCACGGCCGTGAACGGACCGCAGGCGTCCAGGGCGGCCAGAGCGTCCGCGCCGCCCTCGGCCGTGAAGATCTCGTAGCCCCTGTCCAGCACCCGGCGCAGGGAGTCCAGCAGGTTGGCGTCGTCGTCCACCAGGAGCAGCCGCGGCGGTTTGCGGCCGTCGGCGGGGGCGATGTCGGTCACGTCTTGCGTCCTTGGTTTGCCGCGGCGGCCGGGAGTCAGGCCGGCAGAATCACCGCCACGGGCTGGTTGATCTTGATGTTGCGCGCGTTGTCGATGAGAAACTCGATGGCCGTGTCGTTGAGCTCGCGGCCCTTGACCATGAGCAGGAGCGTCTCCTCGCCGCGCTGGCCGACGAGATCCTCGGCCAGAATCATGCCGGGCGCAAGGGCGTGCAGGTGGACCTTCTGCAGGGTGTAGCGGGCCTGCTCGCTGATCACCTGGGCCAGGGCGGCCACCACGGCCGGATCATACGCGCCCTTGCGGCGGTCCAGCTTGGTGATGGCCTCGGCCTTGGCCAGGCCGTTGGCCAGGAGGATGTCGAAGTCGGCCGCGGCCTTGAGGATGCGCGCGCCCAGGGGGATCTGCTCGCCCTGGACGTCGTCCTTGGGCGCGCCGCCGCCGTCGAAGCGCTTCTCCTGATAGGCGACGATGGCCGCCAGGCGCTCCATGCGCGGGATCTTGGCCAGAAGCCGCGCGCCGAAGGCCGGGTGGCCCAGGAACTGCTGGAGTTCGCCCTCGGCCAGGGGCTTGGCGTGCTCGACCTTGGCGATGAGCGAGTCCGGCAGGGTGATGAAGCCGATGACCGAGAGCATGGCCGCGGTTTCGGTCTCCCAGGGCCGGGGGTCCTTCAGGATTCGGGACAGGCCGCGCAGAAAGGGCAGGACGCGCGAAATCCGGCCGAAGATCTCGGGCTTGACCAGGGAGATCAGGTCGCAGAGCACGCCCACGCTGCCCTTGAGGGTCTTTTCCAGCAGCTCCTTTTCGGCGGTGATCAGGTCGTGGTGGCGGAAGGCGTCGTCGAGCGTCTTCTCCATCATCTCCGGCGTGCAGGGCTTGGTGAGCAGGCGGAAGATGTTGCCCTCGTTCACCGCCTGCATGGCGATCTCCAGGTCGGCGTGGCCGGTCAGGAGCACGCGCACGGTGTCCGGGCTGCCGTGACGGATGACGCGCAGCATGTCCACGCCGTTCATCTGCGGCATGCTGTAGTCGCTGATGACCACGGCGAAGGGGCCCTGGCGGGCGGCGGCCTCGATGCCGGCCTTGGGGCCTTCCGCGGTGACGAGCTCGGCCTTCTTGCGCAGTTGGCGGCGGAAGCTCTCCAGCAGGTTCACGTCGTCGTCGACGAAGAGCGCCTTTCTGTTCATCGCGTCCCCTTCACTGTTCTTCCTGACCCAGGCCCATGCGCACGGCCTCGGCCTTCCAGGCGTCGTAGCGGGCGCGGCCGCCCACGGCGGCCAGGCGCGCGGGCGCGGGTTCGGCCCTGGCGTAGTGCTCGTTGAAGACGAAGATCTCGTGGTCGAGGAGATTGGCGAAGTGGACCACGTCGGCCACGCCGAAGCCGCCCGGACCGGGCCCGGCGTCGTGGTGGCGGGCCACGGCGTGGACCACCGGCAGCGGCAGGCCCCACAGGCCCAGCAGGTAGGCCCCCACCTCGGCGTGGGTCAGGCCCAGCTGCTCGGACTCCACCTCGGCCACGCGGCGGTTCTTGGCCCGGACCTCGCCCAGGACGCGCAGGCATTCCTCGGCGCACTGGGCGTCGAGCACGAGCTTGCCCACGTCGTGGAGCATGGCGGCGATGGCCGCATGGTCCATGTCTTCGCGGCTCAGGCTTTCGGTCTGGGCGATGGTGCGGGCGATGGCCCCGGCGCGCATGCTGTGGCCCCAGAGCAGCCGCAGGGAGAACGACGGGTTCGGCCGGATTTCGAAGCTCTTGAAGATGTGCAGGGACAGGATCACCGAGCGGATGACGCCCACCCCGAGGACGATGACGGCCTGCTGCGGCGTGCCGATGTGCCGCGGCAGGCCGAAGTAGGCCGAATTCACGAGCTTGAGGATGTTGGCCGCGAGGGCCACGTCGCTGGCCACGATGTCGCCCACGGCCTTGGGCGAGGGGTCGCCCTTGGCCAGCTCCGCGCTGATGCGGTTGTAGGCCTCGGGCAGCACGGGCAGGTGCTCGATGCGGGCGATCTTGTCCAGCAGGGCCTTGTTCGGCACCAGATCGCGGGCGGAGAGGGCCAGGTCCAGCGCCTGCACCAGGCGCTGCTCGGTGCAGGGCTTGGTCAGGTACTGGTGGGTGGGCGTGATGCTCCGGCCGATCAGCTCCATGTCGGAATAGCCGGAGAGGGCGATGCGCACGGCGTCGGGATGCTCGCGCATGACCCGGCGCAGGAGCTCCGGGCCGTCCATGCCGGGCATGCGCATGTCCGAGATGATGGCGTCCACCGGACGGGAGGCCATGATCGCCAGGGCCGCCTCGCCGCTGTCGGCGAAGAGCATGTCCCAGCGGTCGCGCATGGGCCGGAGCATGCGCGACAGGCCGGCGAGGACATTGGGCTCGTCGTCCACGAAGAGGATGGTGCGTTTGCTCACGTTGCCGCTCCGGGCGCTTCGAGGGGCAGGCGGACCACGAAGGTGGTGCCTCGGCCTTCCTCGGTTTCGAAGAAGAGCTGGCCCTTGTGCTTGTCCACGACGATGCTGCGGGAGATGGTCAGCCCCTGGCCGGTGCCGCGGCCGACCTCCTTGGTGGTGAAGAAGGGGTCGAAGATGCGCGCCTGCACCCCGGCCGGGATGCCGGTGCCGGTGTCGGCCACGCGGACTTCGGCCCAGGGCGGGGCCAGCCGGGTGGACAGGGTGATCCGCCCCTCGCGGCCGGGCTCGGCCTTCTTGGCGTCGGCGATGGCGTGGGCGGCGTTGATGATCAGGTTCAGCACCACCTGGTTGATCTCGCCGATCATGCAGACCACCAGCGGCAGGCTGGCGTCCAGGTCGAGGTCCAGCTCGGCCACGTACTTCCACTCGTTGCGCGAGACCGTGGCCGTGCTCTTCATGGATTCGTTCAGGTCCGCCGGGGCCATGGCCGCGGCGCCGGGATGGGCGAACTGCTTCACCGAGCGCACGATGGTGCTGATGCGCTCCACGCCCTCCAGGGTCTGGGCGATGGCGCCGGGCACCTCGCCGGAGAGGTACTCGATGTCGCGCTCGGCCATGAGTTGCTCCAGGGCGGCGATCTGCTCCGGCCCCGGGCAGGCGGTCTTGGCCGCGGCGGTCAGCTCGCGCATGGCCGTGAGCACCACGCCGATGTCCTCGAAGGCGCCCTTGATGAACTGGACGTTGTTGCCCACGTATTGGGCCGGGGTGTTGATCTCGTGGGCGATGCCCGCGGCCAGCTGGCCGATGGCCTCAAGCTTCTGCGACTGCAGCAGCTGGCTTTCCAGGTTCTTGCGCTCGGTGGTGTCCGTGACCACGGCGAAGAAGCCGGCCACGCGGCCCTCCTCGTCGGCGAAGGTGGAGGGCGAGACCAGGCTGTAGACGTGGCGGCCGCTGGCGTGTTCCCAGAGGATCTCCTCGGAGCCCTCCGCGTGGTGGCCGGAGAGCATCCGCACCAGCCGCTCGCGGCTGCCCTCGTCGGCGATGGCGGCGATCATCTGGCCGGTCAGCGCGTTGCGCTCGCGGCCGAGCATGGCGCAGAAGCGGTCGTTGACGTAGCTCACCAGGCCGTTGCGCCGGGTCATGATCAGCCCCTCGTGCATGGATTCCACCAGGGAGCGGTAGCGGGCCTCGTTGCGGCGCAGGCGCACCTCGGCGCGGACGCGGTCGCTGATGTCCGTGACCATGCCGATGGAGCCCGCCACCTCGCCGCCGGCGCCGCGCACCGGGGAGGCGCTCATCATGGTCCAGATGCGGTGGCCGTTCTTGTGGCGGAAGCGCAGCTCGTACTGGTCCGAGTGGCCCTGGAGGCGGCGCTTGACCTTCTGGTGCAGGAGCGGCAGGTCCTGCGGGTCGATGAACTCCGTCAGGTTCCGGCCGACCAGTTCGCCGGCGTCGTAGCCGAGCATGGCGCAGGTGCGCGGGTTGGCGTAGGTGACGACGAGGTCCCGGTCGGCGCGGAGCACGCCCTCCTGGGCGGTTTCGACGATGATCCGGAAGCGCTCCTCGCTTTCGCGCAGCTCCGCCACGGCGCGCATGCGCTCGGTGATGTCGCGGTGGGAGGCCACGGCCCCGCTCTTGCCGCGGGCCAGCGGCGTGACCTGCAGGACGAACCAGCGGCGGTCCCCGGCCGCCTGGCCCGGATATTCCATGCGGAAGGCGCGCGTGCGGCCGGAAAGCACGGCCAGGACGCCTTCGCGGGCCTGCGCGGCGGAGGGGTTGTCCCCGGCCAGGCGGCAGGCCTCCAGGTAGTTGTCGCCCAGGCCCAGCGGCCCGCCCGCCGCTCCGGCCGGCGTGCTCTGCGGCCCGGCCGCGGCCCAGGACCTGTTGACCATGGTCAGCTGGCCGCGCTTGTTCATGACGCAAATATTGGCCGGCAGGGAGTCCAGGATGGCCCGGGCTAGGCTCTCGCTTTCGCGCAGGGCCGCGCCGGCGCGGCGGCGTTCGATGGCGTTGGCGAAGAGCAGCGTCACCTGCTCCAGCAGGGCCGAGCCGGACAGCCGCGCGGCGTCCCGGGGCGTGTCCGAGGCCAGCACGAGCGCACCGAGCAGGCGCTCCTCCACGGCCATGGGCACCGCGGCCAGGCTGGCCACCCCGGCCTCGGCCAAAAGCCGCTTCTCCTTGGCCCCGGCCGGAGGCATGTGCTGGGCGTTGCGGATGAACACGCGTTCGCCCGCGCTCAGGCGATCCATGAGCCAGGGCATGCGGCCGCGGCTGACGCGCCGCAGGCGCTCCGGCAGGGGCGGCAGGCCCTCGTCCCGCCACTGGTAGGCCAGGACGAAGCGCCGGCGCGCCGGCTCGAAAAGGTAGATCGAGGCGCGGCGCATGCCCGCGAAGCGGCCGAGGTCGGCCAGGGATTCCTCCATGGCTGCGGTCAGGTCCTCGCCGCCGGTGTTGATCAGCCGCCCGGACACCGCCGCGGCGATGGCCTCCAGCTCCAGCCGGCGTTCGATTTCGGCCTGGGCGCGCAGCCGCCCGGCGATGTTGCGGGCGTTGACCACCAGCGCCGGCCGGCCCTGGTATTCCTGGGCCTGGCAGAGCAGCTCCGCCGGGGCGCTGAAGCCGTCACGCCGGGCCAGGGTGGCCTGGAAGATCTCCGGCTCGCCGCGCAGGGCGTTCTGCAAACGCGCGGCCGTGGTCTCGCGGTCGGGCCCGGCCGTGAACTCCAGCAGGTTCTTCCCGGCCAGGGCCTCGCGGGACTGGCCGAGCCAGATGCCGGCGTTGCGGTTGGCGTCCAGGATGCTCGCCGCGGCGTCAAGGATGAGGATGGCGTCGGCGGCGTTGTCGAAGAAATCGCGGAACTGCCGCTCGGAGCGGGCCAGCATGCTCTGGGTCAGGCGGTTCTCCACCACGCGGCCCATCTGGCCGGCGAGGACGTCCAGGAGTTTGTCGTCCCCGGCCGGGAAGGCGTGCCCCACGGCGCACAGCTCCACCCGGCCGCGTTCGGTTCCGAGGACCGTGAGCGGCGCGGCGAGGGTGGCGGCGCAGGGTTCGCCGTTCGGGGCCGCGAGGGGCGCGCCGTACTCGCGGCCGTCGAAGACGATGCGCGCGGCCACGCCGCCGTCCGGGTCCCAGCAGCCCGGCAGGGTCAGGGCCACGCGCTCCAGCAGCTCCTCGGCCTCCTCGGCCGGGGCGGAGAGGGCCTCGCCCATGCAGTTCAGGCAGGCGGCCTGGCGCAGCTGGCCGCGCAGGTTGGAGGCGATGCGCGCCTGGGTTTCGGCGGCGTCGCGCTGGGCCGAGATGTCCTGGATCACGGCGATGAGCCCGTCGAACCCGCCGTCGACGTTCGGGAGCGGAAACACGCGGGTGTCCAGGAAGCTCAGGCGCTCGCCTTCGCGGCCGGTCCCGAGGTGGTCCTCGCGGTTCAGGGCCCCGCGGCGCATGCGCTCCAGCGCCGGGGCCACCCAGGGCAGCAGCTCGTCCACGCGGCGGCCGATGATTTCGTCGCGGCAGGAGGGGCCCCCCGCGGGGGCCTGGTCCGGGCTGCGCGCGTCCAGCCAGTGGCAGGCCGCCTGGTTCAGGTCGCTGACGCGGCCCTCGGCGTCGGTGAGCAGGGCCGGGGTGGGCAGGGCCTGGAACACGGCGGCCAGGCGCTTGCGTTCATGGCTCGCGCGCTCGGTCTGCGTCCGCAGCTCGGCGAGGGCCTTCTGGTCCGCCTGGACGCACCATTCCGCAGCCACGGCGGCGACGAGCCGATCGAAGAAGCGCGAGACGAAGCGCAGCGCCAGACTGCGGGACGCGCTCCCGCGCAGGCCGGACTCAACGAGGTCCAGGTAGGCCTGGCGGAAGTGCGACAGCAGGCCCAGAAACTGCTCCAGCGAGACGCCGCGCTCGCGGTGGAGGCGGCCCTCCTTCACGGCGAAGGCCCCGACCTCCTCGGCCCAGGGCGGCGGCCCGTCCTCCGGGCCGGTCTCCAGGGCCCCGGGACCGGAAACCAGGGCAGCGAGCATCGCCTCCGTGAGCCCGGCCACCGAGGCCTCCCAGGCCCGCCGCATGGCCGTGGCGAAGCGTCTGAAGCCGCGGGCCTTGGCGTAGGCCCGGACGCGTTCGATCAGCCAGTCTTCGCGTGCGGAGAAGAGCTCTGCGAGTTCGCGCATGGGAACGTCCTTGCTGGAGTTCCCGCCAGGGGGCGGACGGGGTATCGCTTCGTTCATATGCCACGATTCGCCCCCGGGGGCAACAAGACTCGGATTTTCCGGCCGCGGCGGCTTGACAAAAAATTACACATTGCCATATTGCTATGTGTCGAAGCGAATCGCCGCAAAGGAGGCCGCATGGACGAACTGCTGCGGGTCATGAAGGCCCTGTCCGATCCCGGACGCCTGCGCATTCTCAAACTGTTGCAGGGCCGCGAGCTTTGCGCCTGCGAGATCATCCGGCTGCTCGGCCTGGCCCAGCCCACGATCTCGCGGCACATGCGCGTCCTGGCCGAGGCCGGGCTCGTGGCTGGCCGCAAGGTCGGCCCCTGGGTGCACTACCGCCTGGCCGGCGCGGAGGCCGGACCCTGCGCGCGGGAGATGCTCGCGCGGCTGGAGCGCTGGCTGGAGGACGACCCCGGCGTGGCCGAGCTGCGCCGGCGGCTGCGTTCGCCGGAGCAGCTGCGCTCCTGCGTCCGGGAGGCCCGGCCATGAGCGCCGTCGCCGCCGGAGGGCGGACGCGGGTGCTGTTCATCTGCGGGCAGAACTCCGCCCGCAGCCAGATGGCCGAGGCCTGGCTGGACGTCCTCGCCGGAGACCGCTTCGAGGCCCACAGCGCCGGGCTGGAGCCCGCGCCCGTGAACCCGCTGGCCGTGGCGGCCATGGCCGAGCGCGGCGTGGACATCGCCGGCAAGCGCTCCAAGACCGTGGAGGAGGCCGTGGCCGCCCTGGCCGCACGCGGCCAGACGTTCGACGCGGTGATCACCGTGTGCACCAAGGCCGCCGGCCTGTGTCCGGTGGTGCCCGGCGTGCGCGTCACGGAGCGCTGGAGCTTCGACGACCCCGGCGCGGCCGGGGGCTCGTCCGGGGAGCGGCTGGAGCTGGCGCGCCGCGTGCGCGACGAAATCGAACAGGCGGTGCGGGCGTGGATCGCCGGCCGCGAAGAGGGGGATCGGGCATGAAGCCGTTGAAGCCTTTGGACATCAAACCCTGCGCCTGCAACGGCGGCGGCCTCGGCCCCCTGCCCACGCGGGAGGAAATGCAGGCCGAGCGCAAGCGCGTCCTGGAGACCAAGCGCCAGGAGCGCGAGGCGCGCGTGGCCGAGGCCCTGGCCCCGCCGGCCAGCCTGGCTGGCAAGCTCGGCCTGACCTTCGCCGCGCTGGTCATCTGGTGGTATCTTTACGGCATGCTGCCGATGTTCGCCCGCGTGGCCACCGCGGACGCCTTCAAGCTCGATCCGACCAGCCGTCTGGGCTCCAGCGTGGAGTTCTTCCTCTACGACACGCCCAAGGTGCTCATGCTCCTCGTGCTGGTGGTCTTCGGCGTGGGCATCCTGCGCAGCTTCTTCACCCCCGCGCGCACGCGGCGGCTTCTGGCCGGCCGGAACGAGGTCCTGGGCAGCGCGCTGGCCGCGCTGCTCGGCACCGTGACGCCCTTCTGCTCCTGCTCGGCCGTGCCGCTGTTCATCGGCTTTCTGACCGCCGGGGTGCCCCTGGGCGTGACCTTCGCCTTTCTCGTCTCCGCGCCCATGGTCAACGAGGTCGCCCTCGTGCTTCTGTACTCCATGCTCGGCTGGAAGGTCGCGGCCATCTACATGGGCGCCGGGCTGGCCGTGGCCATGGTCTCGGGCCTCATCGTCGGCCGGATGAAGCTCGACGATCAGGTGGAGGACTGGGTGCGCCTGGCGCGCGACGAGGCCGTCGAGGAGCCCGAGCTGACCTGGGCCGACCGTCTGGACGCCGGCGGCCGCGCCGTGAGCGACATCGTGGGCAAGGTCTGGTACTGGGTCATCGCCGGCATCGCCGTGGGCGCTGGCATCCATGGCTACGTGCCCGACGCCGCCCTGGCGGCCGTCATGGGCCGCGGGGCCTGGTGGAGCGTTCCGGCGGCCGTGGTCATCGGCGTGCCCATGTACTCCAACGCCGCGGGCATCGTGCCGGTGCTCCAGGCGCTGCTGGAAAAGGGCGCGAGCCTGGGCACCGCGCTGGCGTTCATGATGAGCGTCATCGCGTTGTCCCTGCCCGAGGCGGTGATCCTGCGCCGGGTGCTCAAGATCCGGCTGCTGCTGGCGTTTTTCGGCACGGTGGCCGGCGGGATCATGCTCGTGGGCTTCCTGTTCAACGCGTTCCTGTAGGACCGCGCAACCCCCGCAGCGCGCGGGGCGAACCTGGAGTGGAACGTGGCGGAAGGCGCTCGCACCTTCGGCATGGGGCATCTCGTCGGCGTGGCCGTGGCGGCCCTGGCCGTGGGCTTCTATCTCGGCAGCGTGTTCATGCAGCTGCGCCAGGACCAGGCCCCGGCGGCGCCCGCCGCGCAGGCGGCCCCGGCCGGGCCGGCGGGCAAATCCGCGCCGCCGGAGATTCCGCCCAAGGTCGCGGAGCAGATCGCCAGCCTGGAGCAGGCCGCCCTGCAGCGGCCCGGCGACCAGTCGCTGTGGATCGACCTGGGCAACCTGTATTTCGACACGCAGCAGCCGGCCAAGGCCGTCGCGGCCTACGAGAAGGCCACGGTCATCGGCCCGGTGAGCCCCGACGTCTGGACCGATCTGGGCATCATGCACCGCGAGGGCGGCGACGCCAAAAAGGCCGTGGAGTGCTTCGACGCGGCCCTCAAGCTCGACCAGCGCCACGAGAACGCCCTGTACAACAAGGGCGTGGTGCTGCTGCACGACCTGCGCGACACCCGCGGCGCGCTGGCCGCCTGGGAAAGCCTGCTGCTGATCAATCCCATGGCCAAGAATCCCGAGGGCAAGCCCCTGCGCGACATGGTGGACCAACTGCGCAAGGGCTAGCCGCAACAATGCAAGGAGGCGACATGCTGATCAAGGTGTACGGACCGGGTTGCGCCAAGTGCCACGAGACCGAGAAGCTCGTGCGCGAGGCCGTGGCCGAGGCCGGCGTGACTGCGGATGTGGAGAAGGTTTCGGACTTCAAGGAAATGGCCATGCTGGGCGTGTTCGCCACCCCGGCCGTGGCCATTGACGGCGTGGTGAAGTGCTCGGGCAGGGTGCCCGCCAAAAAGGAGCTTCTGGCGTGGCTCGCCGGCTGATGCGCACTTCCGCTCTGTTGCTGGCCCTGGCGCTGGCCCTGGCGATCCTGCGCGGCGTTCCGGCGCAGGCGGCGGGGCCGGCGGCCCCGGCCGCGCCGGTGAAGGGCATGGTCACCGTGGTGGATCTCGGGGCCAAGACCTGCATCCCCTGCCGCATGATGGCCCCCGTGCTCACCGAGGTGGAGCGGCAGTACAAGGGGCGGGCGGCCGTGGTGTTCATCGACGTGCGCGAGCACGGCGACCAGGCCACGCGCTTCCGCATCCGGGCCATTCCCACGCAGATCTTCTTCGACAAGGCCGGACGCGAGGTGTCGCGCCACGAGGGGTTCATGGACAAAAACACCCTTGCGGCGCAGCTGGACAAGCTGCTCGCCAAGTAGGGGAGCGCCCATGTTCGATGCGTTTCTGCTCCAGGTGAACGCATGGATGACCGGCGGATCGGCCGTGGCCTATGCCGGCGGCTTCCTCTGGGGCCTGGTGAGCGTCCTGTTCAGCCCCTGCCACCTGGCCAGCATCCCGCTCATGGTGGGCTACGTGGCCGGGCAGGGCCGGCTGGTGGAGGGCTGCGAGGCCGTGCGCTACGCCGTGACCTTCACCGCCGGGCTCTTCGCCAGCATCGCCCTGGTGGGCGTGGCCTGCGCGCTTTTGGGCCGCATGCTGGGCGACATCGGCCCGTGGTGGACCGTGGCCGTGGGCGTGGCGCTGCTGCTGGTGGCGCTGGAGATGCTGGGCCTGGCGCGTTGCTCCCTGCCCGGCGGGCTGCTTGCGCGGTGCACCCTGCGCGGGCTGCCCGGGGCGCTGGCGCTGGGCCTGGGCTACGGCCTGCTGTCCGGCTCGTGCACCTTCGGCTTCCTGGCCCCGCTTCTGGCGGTCATCACGGTGCAGCGGCAGGTCCTTACCGGCGTGGGCCTGATCCTGGCCTTCGCCGCGGGCCATTGCCTGCCCATCGTCGCGGCCGGGAGCTCGGCCTCCCTGGCCCGGCGGATGCTGGACGGCTTTTCCGGTGGAAGCGTGATCGTGCGGCGCGCGGCCGGCTGCTGCGTCGGGCTGCTCGGCCTGTATTTCATGGCGCGGCCATTGCTCGCCGAATAGGAGGAAACCATGACCGAATCCGTATCCGGCCGGCTGTCCTTCCTCGACCGCTGGCTCACGCTGTGGATCTTCGCGGCCATGTTCGCCGGGGTGGCGGCCGGCTCCCTGTTCCCGGAGGTCAAGGCCGCCATCGGCGGCATGCAGCGGGGCACCACCAACCTGCCCATCGCCGTGGGCCTGATCCTGATGATGTACCCGCCGCTGGCCAAGGTGCGCTACGAGCTCATGGGCCAGGTCTTCCGCAACGGCCGCGTGCTGGCCCTTTCGCTCGTGCAGAACTGGGTCATCGGCCCGCTCCTGATGTTCGGCCTGGCCGTGGCGTTCCTGTCCGGCCGGCACGAGTACATGACCGGGCTCATCCTCATCGGTCTGGCGCGCTGCATCGCCATGGTCATCGTCTGGAACGACCTGGCCGGCGGCGACCGCGAGTACTGCGCCGGGCTGGTGGCCTGCAACTCCGTGTTCCAGGTGCTGTTCTTCCCGTTCTACGCCTGGCTGTTCCTCTCGGTGTTGCCGGGCCTGCTCGGCATCGAGGGCGCGGTGGTGGACATCGGCATGGGCCAGATCGCCGAGAGCGTGTTCATCTACCTCGGCATCCCGTTCCTGGCCGGGCTGCTCACGCGCATCGTCGGGCTCCGGCTCAAGGGGCGCGAGTGGTACGACGCCGAGTTCGCGCCCAGAATCGGCCCGATCACGCTGGTGGCGCTGCTGTTTACCATCCTGGTGATGTTCTCGCTCAAGGGCGCGGTCATCGTGGCCCTGCCGCTGGACGTGCTGCGCGTGGCGCTGCCCATGCTGGCCTACTTCCTGATCATGTTCCTGGCGTCGTTCTGGCTTTCGAAGAAGGCCGGGGCCGGCTACGCCCAGTCGGCCACGCTCAGCTTCACCGCGGCCTCCAACAACTTCGAGCTGGCCATCGCCGTGGCCGTGGCCGTGTTCGGCATCGATTCCGGCCAGGCCTTCGCCGCGGTCATCGGGCCGCTGGTGGAGGTGCCCGCGCTCATCGGACTGGTGAACGTGGCGCTGTGGCTGAAGCGGCGCTGGTTCGCTGCGGAGGCGTAGCCCGGCGGGGCGGGATGCGGGGGCTGCGCGCCTGCGTTCTTGAGGATTGGGGGGCTGCGCGCCCCTCAGGCCCCCTGCGCCCCCTTTCAGGGGGGTGACACGGGGCCCCTATCTTCAGGCGTGCCGCTCCGGGTATGCGCCGGACGTTTTTCCGGACGAACCGCTGGTCAAGCGTGAGCGCCTGTCCCGCAACCGGGACAGGCGCTCGCGCTTGATGATCGGAGTCCAGAGGGCCCTGGCCCTCTGGCGGAGGGGGCCGGGGAGGCGGAGCCTCACCGGTTCAGCATCCCGGCGATGTCCTCGGGCAGGACCACGGGCTCGCGCCGCACGCGCCGGAATTCGAAGGCCGGGACGAGTTCGCCCGGATGGACGGGCCGCGCCGAGTCGGTCAGCCCGACGGCGCTGGCCAGCCAGCCGATCACGGTCTCCGGCCGCGCGCCGGCCGCGCGCAGGGCCGCCAGGGTCAGCGAATTGTGCCGCTTGGCCAGGCGCTCGCCCGCGTGGTCGAGCACGAGCGGCAGGTGCGCGTAGTCCGGCGTGGGCAGGCCGAGCAGCCGCTGGAGCAGAATCTGCCGGGGCGTGCTGGTGAGGATGTCCGCGCCGCGCGCCACCTGCGTCACCCCCATGGCCGCGTCGTCCACCACCACGGCCAACTGGTAGGCCACCACCCCGTCGGAGCGGCGCAGGGCGAAGTCCCCGCCGCACTCCGCCGGCGTCATCTCCTGCGGCCCGGCGACCAGGTCGGTGAAGCGGATAGGCTGACCGCCGCCCGCGGGGCCGCCGCAGTCCAGGCGCAGGGTCGGCCTGCGCGTCCGGCCCAGGCGCTCGCGCTCCGCGGCCGAAAGGCCCCGGCAGGTGCCGGGGTACACGGTGGAGCCGTCGTCGGCGTGGGGCGCGCCGGCGAGGGTGCGCAGCTCCCGGCGCGTGCAGAAGCAGGGATAGACGCGGCCGGCCGCCTCCAGCCGGGCGATGGCGTCTTGATAGAGGGGCAGCCGCCGGCTCTGGACATAGGGGCCGCACGGGCCGCCCAGGTCCGGGCCCTCATCCCAGTCCAGCCCGAGCCAGCGCAGGTCGTGCAGGGCCGCCGCGGCGAACTCCGGCCGGGAGCGGTCGGGGTCGATGTCCTCCAGGCGCAGCACGACCGCGCCGCCGGCCGCGCGCGCGCCGAGCCAGGCCAGGAGGAAGGCCAGGGCGTTGCCCAGGTGGAGCAGTCCGGTGGGGCTGGGGGCCAGCCGACCCCGGACGGTTTCGGCGTTTGCGGCGCGCATGGCCCCTGGCACCATCATCGGCGGCGAAAGTCAAGGCCGGGCCGGGACGGCGGGAAGTGGTGACAGCACCGCGCGCATGGGCTATAGGCGCGGCAGATGAACGCCGAATCCAGACAGATCGCCCGCCGCGCGGCCACGGTGGGCGGCGTCACCCTGATCTCCCGGGTGCTCGGCTTCGTGCGCGACCTGATCACGGCCTTCGCCCTGGGCGCGGGGCTCTTCGCCGACGCCTTCTTCGTGGCCTTCCGCATCCCCAACCTGCTGCGCAGCCTGTTCGCCGAGGGCTCGCTGACCATGGCCTTCATCCCGACCTTCTCGCGCGTGCGCCAGGAGGAGGGCGAGGCCCGCTCCCAGGAGATGGCGCGCGCGGTGCTGGCCTGGCTGGTGTGCATCCTGGCGGCGATCACCGGCCTGGCGATGCTCTTCGCGCCCGAGGTCACGGCGCTCATCGCGCCGGGCTTCGGCCGCAACCCCGAACTGCTGGCCGCCACGGCGGACCTGCTGCGCATCTGCTTCCCGTACATCATCTTCATCTCCGGCGTGGGGCTGTGCATGGGCATCCTGAACGCCCACGACCATTTCTTCGCCCCGGCCTTCGCGCCGTGCATCCTGAACGTCGGCTTCATCGCCGCCGCGCTCATCGGCTGGGGACTGGGGCTCAACGTGGCCTATGCGCTGGCCTGGGGCGTGCTGGCGGCCGGCCTGGGGCAATGGCTGTTCCAGCAGCCCTACCTCGCGCGGCAGGGCTTCTCCTGGCGCGGGCCGTGGCGCTTCGGCGATCCGGCGGTGCGGCGCATGGGCCTGCTCATGCTGCCCTCGGTGGTGGGCTCGGCGGTATACCAGATCAACCTGCTTTTGAGCACCCTTTTGGCCTCGTACCTGCCCGTGGGCAGCATCTCCTACCTGTACTACGCCGACCGGCTGGTGCAGTTTCCGGTGGGCGTGTTCGGCCTGGCGGTGAGCACCGCGGCGCTGCCGAGCCTTTCGCGGCTGGCGGCAGCCGGGGAGATGGACGAGTTCCGCGAGGTGGTGCGCTCGGCCATGCGGCTGTCGCTGTTCATCAGCCTGCCGGCCACGGCCGGACTCATCGCCCTGGCCGCGCCGCTGATCTCGCTGCTTTTCGCCCGGGGGGCCTTCGGCCACGACGCCGTGATCGCCACGGCCGGGGCGCTCATGGCCTACGGCGCGGGCCTGCCGGCCATCGCCCTGGTGCGGCCGCTGGTGGGCGCGTTCTACGCCCTGGAGAACACGCGCCTGCCCGTGGCCGTGGCCATGCTCTGCGTGGCGGTGAACATCTCCCTGGGCTTCGTGCTCATGCAGAGCCTGGCCCATGTGGGCCTGGCCCTGGCCGTGTCCGCGTCGTCCTTCGTCAACGTCGGGCTGCTGTCCTTCTTTTTGCGGCGCAGGCTCGGCGTCTGGCCCCTGGCCCTGCCCTACGTGCTGCGCTGCGCCGCGGCCAGTCTGGTCATGGGCCTCGCGGCCTGGGCCGTCACCGGCGCGCGTCTGGCCTGGCTGCTGCTCATCCCCGTCTGGGCCGGGCTGTACTTCGGCCTGGCGCAGTTTTTCGGCCTGGCCGAGGCGCGTCTGCTCTTCGGCGCGCTGTCCCGCCGCCTGCGTCGCCGCGCGGCCTCCTGAACCGCGCCGGGGCGCGCCCTTCCGTTTTAAACAAAAAACGGCCAAAGCGTGCGCAACCAGCCCGTCCGGCTACAATTCTGAAGGAATTGCTCCTATTCTTGTCATCTTCCCCCATCCGGTCTATGGTTGAGTAGAGGACTCCGGGGCGCCGGGGCGGGAGGATCGAACTATGCCGAGACGAGGAGGCCCGGGCCGGCTGGCCCGCTGCTGCGCCGCCGCGCTGGCCGCGCTGCTGGTCCTGTCCGGCTGCTCGGACGCCGGGCGGCGGCCAACATCCGGCGAGGAGCTGCGCATCGGGCTCCTGGCCCCGCTTACCGGCAGCCCCATGCGCTACACCGCCAACCGCGCGGCCCAGGCCCTGGTGGACCGGGTCAACGCTGCGGGCGGGCTGGACCTTGGCGGCCGGCGGATTCCCGTGCGCTTGTTCGTGGAGGACACGGCCGGCCGGATCGAGACGACCATGGCCGCCACGGCCCGGCTGATCGGCCAGGACGGCGTTCAGGCGCTGGTCGGACCATACTTCAGCCGCGAGGCCATCCCCGTGGCGGCCGCGGCGGAGGCCGCCCAGGTGCTCCTGCTCACGCCCACGGCCACCAGCCCGGAGATCACCAGGGGCCGCCGCTTCGCCTTCCGCGCCTGCATGCTGGACAGCGCCCAGGGCCGGGCGTTGGCGCGCTTCGCCTACGCCGACCTCGGCCTGCGCCGGGCGGCGGTGCTTTATGACGAGAGCGACGCCTACTCCAGCGGCTTGGCCCGGTACTTCGGCGAGGCCCTGCGCGGCCTGGACGGCGTGCGGGTGTTGGCCGTGCCCTATTCCCGCGGGACGGCGGACTTTTCGGCCGCGCTGGCGCGGATCAAGGCCTTCGGCGCGCAGGCGCTGCTCCTGCCGAACTTCATCGAGGACCTGTCGCGGCAGGTGGTCCAGGCCCGGGCCGCCGGCTTTCAGGGCGTTTTCCTCGGCGGCGATTCCTGGGACTCCGACCGCGGGCTGCACGGCCTGCCCGAGGCCCAGGGCGCGCGCTTCAGCGCGGAGTACGCCGCGGCGGCGGCCGCGCCGGAGGCGCGCTCGGCCGCCGAGGATCTGGTCAAGGCCTCCGGCGCGCAGTTGGACAAGAACACGGCCCTGACCCTGGACTCCCTGGAGCTGCTCTTCGCCGCGGCGCGTCGGACCGGGGCCGTGGACGCCGCCAGCCTGCGCGCCGGACTGCTGGCCCTGCAGGGCTTCAGCGGCCTCACCGGAGCGATCCGCTTCGATTCCGGCGGCGATCCGTCGCGCTCCCTGCACATCATGATGATCAGCGGCGGGGAGCTTGCGCCCGTCAAGGACATCGCGCCGGAGCGCTAGGGGGGAAGGGCATGAGCTGGTCCGTGCAAAGGAGCCTCGTGGCCCGGCTGGTGAGCGCCTATCTGGTGCTCGCGGTGCTGGGCACGGCCTGCGTTGGCGCGGCCACCTGGCTGGCCGGCCGGGCGCTCCTGCGCGACGCCGCCTTTACGCGGCTGGAGACCGCCTCGCAGCAGAAGGAGACGGACCTCAACCAGTGGGTGGAGGAACGCCAGCACGATCTGGGCTACCTGGCGCGGTCCCTGGCCGCGGACCCGGCCTTAGGCCGCGCGGAGGCGCACGGCGAAGGAATCGGTCCGGCGGCGCAGCGCATGCTGGAGGACTTCAAGGCCGCGCAGCCGGACGTGCAGGAGATCCTGGTCCTGGCGCCGACGGGCGGCCGGGTCCTGGCCTCCACCGCGCCGCGCAGCGTGGGCACCTTCCGCGCCACGTACAATTTCTACATCAAGGGCCGGACCGCCCCGGCGGTGCAGAGCGTCTACCCCTCGCCGGAGCTGCTGCGCTCGGTGATCACCGTGAGCGCGCCGGTGCGCGACGCCGAGGGCCGGCTGCTGGCCGTGGCGGCCATGCACCTGGGCCTGGAGCCCATCGACCAGATCATCCGCTCGCGTTCGGGCCTGGGCGTGACGGGCGAGGCCTTCCTGGTCGACGCCGCCAACCTGCGCGTGGCCTCCGCCGGACCGCCCCGGGAGGGCCTCCGCCGTCAGGTGCATTCCGAAGGCGTGCTGCGCGCCCTTTCCGGGACAAGCGGCCGCGGCATGTACGACAACGACGTCGGCGCGCCGGTGCTCGGCGTGTACCGCTGGCTGCCGGGCTACCAGATGGCCCTGGTGACGGAGATGTCCCAGGCCGAGGCCTTCGCCCCGGCCGGGCTGCTGGCCCTGTCCATCGTCCTCGCCGGGCTGGCCGTGACCCTGGCCCTGGCCCTGGCCGTCTACGCCATGTCGCGCCGGCTGGCGCGGCCGGTCCTCGCCGTCACCGGGGCGGCCATGCGCGTGGCCGGCGGCGATCTCACGGCCTCGGCCCCGGTGCAGACCCACGACGAGCTGGGCAACCTGGCCAAGGCCTTCAACGCCATGACCGCGGACCTGCGCGGACTCTACGACCGACTGGAGCAGGAGGGCCGGGAGCGCGGGGCCATCCTGCAGGGCTCCTTCGACGGCATCGCCGTGGTGGCGGAGAACGGGGCCATGATCTACTGCAATCCCGGCATGGAGCGGCTGTTCGGCTGCACCCAGGCCGAAACCCCCTCCCTGGCCGCCCTGGCCGATCGGATCATGCCCGCGCGCGAGGAGCGCCAGGCCTTCGTGGCCAGCCTCCAGGCCGACATGGCCCAGAAGAACCCCCCGGAGCGCGTGTTCAGCTTCATCCACCCCGGCGGCGGGCGGCGCTGGTGCCGGATGAAGGTTTCGGCCATGCCCGGCGGCCGCATCGTGATCAACGCCCAGGACCTCTCGGAGATCAAGAAGAGCGAGGAGCGCGTGCGGCACATGGCCCTGCACGACCATCTCACCGGCCTGCCCAACCGCCAGCTCTTCGCCGACCGGCTGGACCAGGCCATGCTCCGGGCGCGGCGGCTGGGCCTGAACGTCGGCCTGCTGTACATCGACCTGGACCGCTTCAAGCACCTCAACGACACCTACGGCCACGCCCACGGCGACCGCGTGCTCGTGGAGACGGCCCTGCGCCTGCGCGCCTGCGTGCGCGAGTCGGACACCGTGTCGCGCCTGGGCGGCGACGAGTTCGTGATCGTCCTGCCGGATCTGGTGCAGCTGGACGACGCCCTGCCCGTGGCCGACAAGGTCCTGGGCAGCCTCTACGACCCCCAGTCCGGCGGCGGGACCATGTTCCTCGGGGCTTCCGTGGGCCTGGCCGGCTACCCGCAGCACGGCCTGGATCTCGATACGATCCTCGCCCGCGCCGACGCCGCCATGTACGAGGCCAAGCGCGCCGGCGGCAACGCCGTGCGCGTGGCCTACGCCCCCGAAAGCCCGCAGGCCTAGCCGCCCGCGCTGAGCGTTTCCGCCGGCCTACGGCTTTACAGCGTGGACGGCTCGGGCTAGGGTTCCGCCTCATGGACGCCACCGCCCCGCGCCTCGCGGCGATGCCGCCCGCGGCCAAGGCCCTCGCCGCCAGGCCGCCGCGCCTGCTGCTCCTGACCAGCGCCTATTTCCTTTTGGGCGAGCTGGCCGCCGCCTGCCGTCGCGCGGGCGTGCCGCACCTGCTGCTGGACCTCGCCGCGCGCGAGATGGACGCCGCGCGCTTCGTCGCGCTCATCCGTGAGGCCAAGGCCGGCTTCCGGCCCGACGCCATCGTCACCGTGAACCACCTGGGCGTGGACCGCGAGGGCCTGCTCTACGCCCTGGCCGGCGAGCTGCGCCTGCCCATCGTCTCCTGGTTCGTGGACAACCCGGAGTTCATCCTGCCGCTGTATCCGCCGCCGGACCCGGACAACACGCTCGTCCTCACCTGGGACGCGGACAGTCTGGACGCGGTGCGCGGCTTCGGCTTCCGCCACGTGTTCTGGCTGCCCCTGGGCGTGGACACGGAGCGTTTCCGGCCCGGCGTGGCCGGCCGGCCGGAGTGGCGCGCGCGGGTGTCCTTCGTGGGCAACTCCATGCTGCGCAAGACCGCCACGCGTCTGGCCGCGGCCCGGGCCGCGCCGGCGCTGCTGGAGGCCTTCGTCCCCCTGGCCCGGGGCTTCGGCGCCTGGGGCGGCCGCTCGGTGCGGGAGTTCGTGGCCGCGGCGCGGCCGGAGCTGCTGCCGGAGCTGGACGGCCTGGGCGCGGTGCGCCGCACGGCCTTCGAGACCGCGCTGGTCTGGCGCTCCACACTGGAGTACCGCCTGTCCTGCGTGCTGGCCATGGAGCCCCACGAGCCGCTCGTCGCGGGCGATCCCGGCTGGAGCGAGCTGCTGGCCGGCCGGCCCTTCCGCCTGATCCGCGAGCTCAATTATTACGACGACCTGCCCGGCTTCTACCCGCTCAGCGAGGTCAACTTCAACTGCACCAGCCTGCAGATGAAGGGCGCGGTGAACCAGCGCGTGTTCGACGTGCCGGCCGCCGGGGCCTTCCTGCTCACCGACCGCCGGGCCCAGGTGGAGCGGCTGTTCGAGCCCGGCCGCGAGATCATGCTCTACGACGGGCCCGAGGACGCGGCCGAGCAGCTGGCCCGCTGCCTGGGGGACGCGGACCTGCGCCGGCGCGTGGCCGCGGCCGGCCGGGCCCGGGCCCTGGCCGAGCACGGCTACGAGCGCCGGCTGCTGTCCCTGCTCGGGGCCATGGAGCAGGCCTTCCCGCAGCTCGGGGGAGGGGCCTAGGGTGGCCGGCGATCCGGTCCTCGTGCTGCAGATGCAGCGCATGGGCGATTTGATCCTGTCGTATCCGCTGCTGCTCTGGCTGCGGCGCTGCTACCCGGGGCGCGAGCTGCACGTGGTGGCCGAGGAGGCCTTCTTCGCCCCGCTGCTGCCCGCCAGCCCGCCGGCGACCTACATCTCCTGGCGCGACGTGGACCGGGGGGCCCTGGCCGGCCGCCGCTACCGCCTGCTGGCCAACCTGAGCATCCGGCCCGAGGCCGCGCGCCTGGCCGGGGAGCTGGAGGCCGAAATCAAGGTCGGGCCCGTGCTCGGCCCGGACGGCGCGCTGCGCATCCGCGGCAACTGGCAGCTCTACCGCGCCGGCCTCGCTGGCGGCAGCCGGCACAACCGCTTCCACTGGGCGGACCTCAACGCCCTGGACATGATCCCCCTTTCCGCGCCGCGGAACACCTTTTTCGACCCGCCGCGCGCAGCCGTTGCGGACGAGCGCGACGTGGGCCTGTTCGTGGGCGCCAGCGAGCCCGGCAAGCGGCCGGACGCGCCCTTTTACGCCGGCCTCGTGCGGGAGCTGCTGGACCGCGGGCTGCGGCCCGTGCTCCTGGGCGGCCCGGCGGACCGGCCCGTGGCCGAGGCTGTGCGGCGGCTCTTCGGCCGGACCGCGCCGGATCTGGTGGGGCGGCTGTCCCTGGCCGAGCTTTCGGAATTCGGCCGCCGGCTGGCGCTGATGATCGTCCCGGACACCGGGCCCATGCACCTGTCCGCCTGGAGCGGCCTGCGCACGCTGAACCTCTCGGTGGGCCACGTGAACCCCTGGGAGACCGGGCCCTATCAGCCGGGGCACTTGGTGCTGCGGGCTTCCGCCTCCTGCGCGCGCGGCTGCTGGGACGGGACCTGCGGCCTGCCGCGCTGCCGCGTGGCGCTGACCCCGCAGCGCGTGGCGGCCGTGGCGGCCCTGGCCGCGCGGGGCGCGCGCGAGCGCCTGGCGCGCATGCGCCTGCCGGGGCTGGAGCTGTACGAGACCGCGCGCGGACCCGAGGGACTGTTCACCCTGGCGCGGCTGGACCTGCGCGAGCCGGGGGCCGGGCCGCACGCCGCCGAGCTGGCCGGGGAGTTCTGGCGGGCGTTCTTTCTCTGGCGGCTGCCCAGCGCGCCCGAGGCGGAGGCGGAGCCCCGCGTTCGCGCGGCCTGGGCGCGTCTGGCCGCCGGCCGGCCCCGGCTCGCGGACTCCCTGGCGCGGTCGTTTCCGGTTCTGGGCCGTGGGCTGGCGCGTCTGTCGGCCCTGGGCGGGCATTCCGACATGCTCGCGCGCGGGGGCGCGCCCTTCTGGCGGCCGCTGGCCGCGCACCTGGAGATGTCGGCCCAGAACGAGGACGCCTCGGCGGCCTGGCTGGCGGCGGCCAGGGGGCATCTCGAAGCGCTGGAGTCGCTGCTGTAGCGGAGCGGAAGTTTTTGCCGGGGAAGAAGGCAAGGCCCCGTCCGGTCGGTCGTCCGGGCGGGGCCTTTTTACAGGACAGGGGATCCTGAGGTCTGTTTACCGCTTCATGGAGATGATTTCGCCGAGCAGGCTGTCGGCCGTGGTGATGACCTTGGTGTTGGCCTGGAAGCCGCGCTGCGCGGTGATCAGGTCCACGAACTCCGAGCCCATGTCCACGTTGGAGGATTCCAGCGCGTTGGAGGTGATGGAGCCCTTGCCCGCGGAGTTGGCCGTGCCGGTGAGGGCCGGGCCGGAGTCGATGGTCTCGCTGAAGAGGTTCGAGCCGTCGCGCCGCAGGCCCCACTGGTTGGTGAAGCTGGCCAGTTGCAGGGTGTAGAGTTCGATTTCCTGACCGTTGGAGAAGGTGCCGGTGAGCACGCCGTCCTGGTCCACGGAGACGCTCTGGAGGTAGCCGGCGGTGTAGCCGTTCTGGTTCTCGTAGAGGGTGGAGAACCCGCCGGTGTCGTAGGACTGCGTGGACAGCGCGCTGACGCTCGGGCTGCCCATGCTGGGCACCCAGCCCGCGCTGCTGGTCTTGTTGCCGATGGCCGAGGCCGCGGTGTCGATGGTGCCCTTGGCCTGGGACCAGGTTCTGGACTTGCTGCGCATGCCGAGGTCCAGGGAGATCGGCGTGGCGTTGGTGGACAGCGCCGTGCTGGCGTTGGATGCGTTGGTGAAGTTGGCCGTGAACAGCGGGTAGCCGCTGGTGGAGTAGTCGGCCAGGGTCCAGGAGTCGAGGCTCTTCACCCCGGCGCTGGCGTTGCTCTTCAGGGTGTAGGCGCTTTCGCCCACGAGCGTGCCGGAGCGGAAGGTCATGGTGCCGACCATCAGGATGCCGGCGGCGCTGGTGTTCTTCAGGCTCACGCCGCTGATGGTGCGGCCGTCCTCGTCCGGGTTGCAGGTGACCATGTACTCCCACACGGTGTCCGCGCCGGCGTTGGAGCTCATGGTGACCTTGTCGAAATACACGGTGAGGGTGTGCGAGGTGCCGGTGTCGTCGTAGACCTTGATGGTCGTGCTGTAGCCGTAGGACGCGCTGTCCAGCGGGGTGTCCTGGGTGCCGTCCCAGGTCTTGAACATGGCGAAATAGGGGTCCGTGGTGTCGTCGCACTGGCTTTCGCTGGTGGGATCGAGGTTGGTGATCAGGCTCACGGTCGAGGTGGCCGAGGCCGGCGACTGGAAGTTGGACACCTGGACGTCCGTGGCCGTGCCGTAAATGGCGTAGTCGGTGGAGGAGGTGCTGGTGGTGCTGGCCTTCTTCATGGCCCAGCCCTGCACGCGGTTGCCGTTGGTGTCCACCAGGTAGCCCGAGTTGTCGAAGATGAAGTTGCCCGCGCGGGTGTAGTAGGTGCTGTCCGTGTTCGGGCTCTTCACGCAGAAGAAGCCGTTGCCGCCGATGGCGAGGTCCGTGGAGGACGTGGTGGTCTCGATGGAGCCCTGGGAGAAGTCGCCGTAGATGGCGGCGACCTGGACGCCGAGGCCCAGCTGCGAGCTGCCCGCGCCCGTGGAGATGTTCTGGCTGATCAGGTCCTCGAAGTAGATGTTCGAGGCCTTGTAGCCGGTTGTGCTCACGTTGGCCAGGTTGTTGCCGATGACCGAGATCGCCTGGGAGTGGGCCTGCAGGCCGGTGATCCCCTGGTACAGTGATGCTGTGAGTGACATGGACGGACCTCCTTGAAAATCCCCTGTCGTGCGTTCCTTACGATGCGACCGAAATTTGCCGTTCTTTCGCGTCCGCTAGCTGTCGGACGACGAGGTGCTTGCCGTGCTGACCACTTCCGTGACGTTGGAGAGGGCCACGGTGCGGCCGTCCGCGAGTTCGAGGTAGGTGGTGCCGTCCGAGGTCTTGACCCCGGTGACCACGCCGCTGATCTGGGACTGCACCACCACGCTCTCGCCCGAGGAGTTCTCGGCCTTGATGATGATGCCGTAAGTGCCGTCGGACACGGTTTGGCCGTTGGTGTCCTTGCCGTCCCAGACGTAGGTGTATTCGCCCTCGCCCTTGGAGCCCAGGTTCACCGAGCTGATGAGATCGCCCGTGGTGTCGTAGACGTTGGCGGTGACGTTGGTGACCGACTCGCCGAGACTGTAGTAGAGCGTACTGACCGTTCCGTCGGAGACGGTAAGGTTGTAGCCGGTGCTCTTAATGCTCTTGCCGAGGTAGTTGGACCCGGCGAGCAGGGTGCTGTCGCTGTTCGCATCCACGAGGCTCTGCACGCCTTCGCTGATCTCGTTCAATGCTTCAAGGCTGGAGAACTGCACGAGCTGCGCGGCCATTTCCTTGTCGTCAACCGGATCGTTCGGATCCTGATACTGCAGCTGCGCCAACAGGATGCTGATGAAGTCAGACTGATCCAGCGTCGTCTTGTGCGTCGTGCTGGTGCTGCTTGTGCTGCTCGTGCTGCTCGTGCTGCTTGTGCTGCTCGTGCTGCTCGTGCTCATTTCAGCTTCTCCTGTCTAGGCGATGAGGTGCAGGCTGTGATCGGCAAATATTGCCTGCACGTCCGTATTCTGCACATCCTGGGCCATGTCGACGGCGTCGGTGCGCAACAGCCGGAGCTGGGACATGAGCTTGCTCATCTCCTGGCGCTCCTGGGCCTGGTTGTGCTCCTCGGCGCTGTAGTACTGCTGTTGCTGCTGGCTGGAGGCGAGCCCGGTCTGGACATCCAGGTTCTGCACGGTGAGGCCCTGGTCCTCCAGGGTCTTCCGGATGTTCTGCATCTGCGAGGACAGCAGGTTGGCGGTCTCCGCGTTCTCGGCGTGGAGCACCGCGTTGACCTCCTTGCCCTTGACCTGGAGAATCACCTGGACCCGGCCGAGATCCTCGGGGTCGAGGGTGACGGAGAGCTGCTTGCGGCCCTGGCCCAGGTCCTTGAGCATGGCCTCGGTCACCTGGTCGAGCACCTTGGGGGCCTGGACCTTGTCATAGGCCTTGGTCTGCTGGGCCGCTTCGGCCTTGCCCTGGGCGGCCAGCTGCGTGGTCAGGCCGGTGGCGGCGGTGCGGACGCTGGTGTCCTGCAGGGCGCTCTTGACGCCGGTTTGCTGGCTCGCGGCGGACTGCGCCGCGGTGGAGTCGTCCGTGCGCACCTTGGTCAGGAAATCGCGCCAGGAGTCCGAGCTGGACTTCTGCTGCTGGCTCTTCTCGTGCTGGTCGAAGAAGCTCGTGTCGTCCTTGCCCTTGGTCTTGAGTTCATAGGCGATCTTCGGCTCGCCGGAGTCCTGGTCGGACTTCCCGGCGAGGGATTCGGCGTCGCGGGCGGCCTTGGCCACGTCCTTGTCCATGATCTTGGCCAGGGACTTGGCCAGGTCGGCGTCGCTGGAGCTCGTCTTGCTGAACTGCTCCTGCACGGCCGCCGCGCCGTTGGCCAGGGCGTTCTTGAGCTGCGCGGCGGTGCTGTTCTCGCCCAGGGAGGCGGCAAGCTTGTCGGCCGTGGCCTGGGGCACGCGCAGGGCCTTGAAGAAAGTGGAAAGCTCGTCCTGGGACAGGCCGGGGGTGCTGTCGGCGTCCATGTTCGAGAGCTTGGACATGACCGCGGCCAGGACGTTTTGCCCCTGCCCCGCGGACATGGACTGCACGAGCTTGCCCGAGGCGTCCTGGCTGAAGCCGAGCTTCTGGAACATGCTCTGGAGGTTCTGGCTCTCCTCGGCGCTGAGCTTCACGGACTGCTTAGCTCCGCTCATGTGCGAGCCCAGGCTCTGCACGAGCTGGCCCCAGGTGAGGCTGCCGGCCTGGGCCTTGGCCGAAAGCTCCTCGATCTCGCGGTCCGAGAGGCCGGCCTTGGCCAAAAGCGGCCTGGCCTCCTCGAAGGATTCGCGCGTCACCGGGGTGTTCCGGCTGGCCAGGCTGGTGTCCGAGGACGACTGGCGGCTCTGGGTCGTGGTGGTGGTGGTGGTCGTCGTCGCCGTCGTGGACTGCGTGGTGGCGGCCTGGGTCTGCGTGGTGGTCGAAGGGGTGGTCTGGACGAGGGTGCTCGTCCCGGCCGAGGTGTCGATCTGCTGGCCCGCCCCGAGATAGGGGCTCAGGTCCTGCGAGGTGGAGGAGCGGTTGTTGCTGCTGGACAGCAGGCCGCTCTGGCCCGTTTGCGACAGGAGCCCCAGAAAATCGGAGAAGGCCCGGGCCTGTGAGGAGGTGTCCACAAGGGCGCTGGTCCTCAGTTGGTCAAACCGGTCAGCGATGGATTGTGTGGCGGAAACTTCCTGCATGGTCTGCTCCTTTGGCGGCCTTCATTCAAAAGCCGTTCCAAAGCAGCGGTGCAGTGATTTCAGCGTGTTGCGGTTCCGGTGGGCGGAAAAAGCTGCCGGGCGGCCTAGGCCATGAGGAAGCGTTCCAGGTCGATCTTGTAATCGGCGGGGTTGAGCACCGCGACGATGTCCAGGGCCTCCGGCGTGCCGGCCAGGGCCTCCAGGTCGGCCACGCGGGGCACCTGCGGCCGCATCTTGGCGTCGAGGACAACCTTGACCTCGGGCCGGGTGGCGGCCAGCGGGTTGCTGCTGGCCACGATGCCGTACTCGCCGTTGGACAGCCGCACGAAGCTGCCCAGCGGGAACACGCCCACGCAGCGGATGAAGTTCTCCACGGCCTGCGGCGGGAAATCCCGGTCGCGCCACTGGTACATCATCGACAGGGCCTTGGACGGGGCCATGGGCTCCTTGTACACGCGGCGGCTGGTCAGGGCGTCGTAGACGTCCACGATGCCGATGATGCGCGAGAACAGACTGATGGCCTCGCCGCGCAGGCCGCGGGGATAGCCGGAGCCGTCGTGGCGCTCGTGGTGCTCCACCACGGCGCGCAGGATCTCCGGGTCGAGGTCCTTTTTCCCGGCCAGGAGCCTGTAGCCCTCCAGCGGGTGGGTCTTCATGACGTTGAACTCGGCCTCGGTGAGCTTGCCGGGTTTGTTCAGGATGGCCTCGGGTATGCGCGCCTTGCCCACGTCGTGGTACATGCCGGCCAGGCCGAGGTTGAGCAGGACCGCCTTGTCCAGGCCGAGATGCTTGCCCAGGAGCACGGCGAGCAGGCTCACGTTGATCGAGTGGGTGTAGGTGTACTCGTCGAAGCCGCGCAGCTTGAACAGCGTGACCGCGGCGGACTCGTTGCGGAACACGCTCTCGATGAAGTTCTGCACCAGCGGCTCGGCCTTGCGCACGTCGATGTCCGTGCCGCGGCGCACTTCCTCCACGAAGCTCTTCACGTGGTCCAGGGCCTCGGAATACAGCCGCTTGGCGATGGGCAGCTCGTCGGCCAGGCCCGTGGTGATGGGCACGCCGGCCGGCCGCTCCTGGCCCAGGAGCGAGATGCGCACCTGGGTGTCGACGACGGCGTCCTCGACGTCGCCGGGCACCAGACGGGCCACGTCCGCCGGTGTGAGGATGGGCTTCTCCACCTTCACGACAGGATCGTCGAAACTGCCTTGGCCGTAGCTCACGACGTACATCCCGGGCCGCAGGTCCTGCCGCTTCACGCGTTGCTGCATACCGTAATCCTTCCTGGCAGGCGTTTAGCCTGCCGGGAGCGTCATGGCAAGACGCCGGAGGCGCGCAGCTGGGACAGAAGCTCCCGGCAGTCTTCGGCCAGGTAGTCCGGGGCGGTTTGGGCCAGAACCTCGCGGCTGGACATGCCGCTGGTCACGGCCGCGGCGAGGGTGCCGGCGTTGCGCGCGGTGCTGATGTCCAGCGGATGGTCGCCCACGAGCAGGGCGCGCTCCGGCGCGACGCCCAACCGCTCCAGCAGGGTCAGCGTGGCCCCGGGATCGGGCTTGACCTTGGGCGAGTCCTCCCGGGCCATGAAGGCGTCGCAGCACTTGGTCACGTCCGGAAACACGGCCTTCACGGCCGCGGTGGAGTTGCGCGTGAGGATGCCGGTCCTGATTCCCTCCGTCCGGAGCCCCGCCAGCATGTCCCGGGTGAAGGGGAACAGCCGGGCCTCGCGCGCGGCGTCGAGTTCGGTGGCCTGGACGACCAGGCGGCCGCGGGTGTGGAACTCGCGCGCAAGGGCTTCGTCGAACTCGCGGATCTCGTCCGCCAGCTCGTCCAGCCATTCCAGGGCCGGCAGGGGCGAGATCTCCGGCGCCTCGCCCAGGAAGGGCTCGGCCAGGGCGGCGATCTTGCGGTGCAGCAGGGCGAAATCGATGGTCAGACGCGAAAGCGTGCCGTCGAAGTCGAAGATCAGGGCCTGAAGACGGCCGTCGGTTCCGGCCGGGGCTGCGGGGCGCGTTTCGCTCACGTCGGAGGTCTCCTTTGCTGCGGCCGGGTCTTGCCCGCGCGGGGGCGGCGGGGTACACGGACCGGGCAGATGTATGGCGGGAGGGGCCTGTGGTCAAGGCATATGACGTGGTGGTCGCCGGGGCCGGACCGGCGGGGTGCGCGGCCGCGGCCGTCCTCGCCGGGCGGGGCCTGTCCGTGGCCCTGCTGGACCGCGCGGACCACCCCCGGCGCAAGCTCTGCGGCGGCCTGCTCACGGCCAAGACCATGGAGGCCCTCGCCCGCGTGTTCGGCCTGACGGAGCCGGATCTCGCCGCGCGCGGCGGCCTGTTCCACGCCACGCCCGGCTATGTCTTCCTGCACCGCGGCCGCGAGCTTCTGCGCGGCGCCGCGGCCGATTCCTTCCGCTTCGTGGACCGGCCGGCCTTCGACGCCCTGCTGTGTTCCGTGGCCGTGGCCCGCGGGGCGGAGTTCCTGCCCGGCCGGACGGCGGCGTCCTGCGACCCGGCCGCGGGGCTGCTGCGCACCGCCGGGGGCGAGGACTTCCGGGGCCGCCTGATCATCGGCGCGGACGGCGTCAACTCGGTCCTGCGCCGGGCCCTCGCGCCCGACCGCGTCCTCTGGCGGCGCAACCTGGCCGAGGCCATCGAGGTGGAGCTGCCCGTGGGCCCCGGACCCGGCCGCTTCCCGCGCGAGGTCCTGACGCCCGAGCTGCACGTGGGCGCGCCGGACGTTCCCGGCGCGGGCTACGGCTGGGTCTTTCCCGGTCCGCGCGGGCCCAAGGTCGGCGTCTGCGGCCTGCGCCGACCCGGCGAGCCGCGCTTCACGGCGATCATGGCCGGCTACCTGCGGCTGCTCGGCGTTGATCGGCCGGAGGGCGTGCCCCTGCACGGCCACCCGCTGCCCTACGGCAACGCGTTATCCCAACCCAGCGGCGGGCGGTTGCTCCTCGCCGGGGACGCCGGCGGCTTCGTGGAGCCGCTGTTCGGCGAGGGCATCTTCTATGCCGTCGCCACGGGCGCGCACGCCGCCTCGGCCGCACTGGACGGGCTGGATCGCGGCCCGGACGCGGCGCAACGCGAGTACGCGCGCCTGCTCGACGCCACGGTCCGGCCGGAATTCGTCTGGTCCGACCGTCTGCGCTGGCTGCTCTTCGCGGCCACGCGGCGCTTCGGGGCCGCGACGCTGCGCGGCTTCGTCGCCGCCGCGCCGGGGCCGCTCGCGGCCATGGTTCACGGCCGCCGTTCGTTTCGGCTGCTGCTGCCGAAGCGCTGGGAGTGGGGCCGCGGCGTACCGCAGTGACCGCCGTCTGCCTGGCGGGTCCGATGTCGTGGCGTTGTTCATGTCTCCGGCGGGCAGACTGTTGTGGCGTTTTGTATGCCTCCGGCGGCCAGGGGACTTCGCGTCCCCTGGACCCTGCGAATGGGGCGGCATGACGTTTCTCCCCTATCGGGGTTCCAAGGGGCATGGCCCCTTGGCCTGCGGAGCACGAGTCTCAAACCACCACGTCGTGGCGCTGTTCACGCCTCCGGCGGGCAGACTGTTGTGGCGTTGTTCATGCCTCCGGCGGCCAAGCCCCATTCAGGGTTCAGACGCGTCCCCTGGACCCTGCGAATGGGGCGGCACGACGTTCCCCCCTATCGGGGTCCCAAGGGGCATGGCCCCTTGGCCTGCGGAGCACGAGTCTCAAACCACCACGTTGCGGCGCATCAGGCCGCGGGGATGTCCTTGGGCAGGCCGGGCTTGGCGGCGGCCGCGCGGGCCAGCTCGTCGCAGCGTTCGTTTTCCGTGTGGCCGGCGTGGCCGCGCACCCAGCGCCAGCTGACCTCGTGGGCCTGGATGAGCGCGTCCAGCCGTCGCCAGAGGTCCTGGTTCTTCACCGGCTGCTTGGCCGCGGTCTTCCAGCCGTTTTTCTTCCAACCGACCAGCCAGCGGTCGGTGAAGGCCTTTTTCACGTACTGCGAGTCCGTGACGAGCTCCACGGCGCTTTTGACCTTGAGGGTCTCCAGGCCGGCGATGGCGGCCATGAGCTCCATGCGGTTGTTGGTGGTGCCGGCGTAGCCCTGGGAGAGCTCCAGGCGGTGGTCCCCGGCGAGGAGGATGGCGGCGTAGCCGCCGGGGCCGGGGTTCCCGAGGCACGAGCCGTCGGTGTAGATGGTGACGCGGGGCAGTTCGCTCACTTGCCGTCCTTGGTGTCGGTGGTGTTTCCTGCGGCGGCGGCCGGCTCCGCATTGATCGCCGCGAGGCGGTTTCGGATCAGGTCGAGGGCCAGCAGCAGTCCCTGGTGCCAGTCGCGGCCGGGCCCGAAGTGGAAGGGGAAGTGCTCGGTCTCCAGCTCCTTGGCGAAGTCCGGGCCCAGCGCCCGCGCCACCAGCGGCGGCAGCTGCACCACGGCGGTCTTGGATTCGAGGGACAGGCCCACGTACAGGGTCTTGCCGTCGGCCGCGGGCGGCGAGAGCACGCCTTGGGCCACCTGCACCCGGGCCTCCAGCCCGTAGTCGCGGCGCATGGCCGTGATGAAGTCCTGCACGTGGGCGCGTTCGTCCTTGGTCAGGGTTCGGGTCTCGTCGGACAGGCCGAGGCGCGCGTTGATGTCCTCCATCCTGCGCTCGCTGTGCTTCCAGAAGGCCAGGACCACGCCGCCAATCACGAGCAGCAGCGCCAGAAAGCGCAGCAGGAATTCCCACGGGGTGTCCGCACGTACGGAAAACAGCGCCATGATTCCTCCGCTGGCGCCTGTGTACCCGGCGGCGCAGGGCATGGCAAGGCTTGCGGCCGCGGGGCGCTGCTGGGGCTTGCCGGGGCCGGGCCGATGGGCTATCTGATGCTATCCGTGCCGCGCGGCGAACATCGTTGCGCGGCGTCACGCCAAGGAGCAAACATGCAGCGGAAGGTCCTGCTCGCCGTGCTGGCGGCGCTGGCGCTCACGTGCGGCTGCGCCAAGAACGACCCGAATCTGGCGGTGCGTTCGCTCGGCGAATACGCCCGCCCCGCGGGCGACTATACCCTGAGCCTGAAGACGTACGGCCTCGACGCGGACGGCCACGCCCAACTCGTCGGCGAGGGCGACGCCTCGCTTGCGGGCTTCGTGACGCGCACCCTGGCCGCCAAGGGCTACACGCTGAAGTCCGGCGGTCCGGCCGGCTTCGGCCTGGAGGTCCATCTCGTCTGCGGCGACATGCGCACCGCGAGCCTGAATTTCCTGGACGAGGGCCTGCCCCTGCCGGCCCAGGCCGTGCCCGGTTATCTGGAGCAGGTGCACTTCTGGCTGCCGGACAATCTGGCCGGATCCATCCAGCCGCTCCAGGCCCAGGACGCCCGCGACCGCCGCGAGGGCCGGCCTTCCCGCGGGGATTTCCACAGCAACGCGCGTCAGGCCGAGGCCGCGCCCAGCGGCACCTCCGCCGGCGGCCAGCAGCCCGACCGCTGCCAGGGCCGCGTGCTCGTGGTCCTGAATCCCGCCGGCCAGGGCCCGGTGCGCCAGGTCTTCGCGGGCCGCGCCGCCACGCAGGACTGCGCCTACGCCAAGGGCTGCCCGGTGGACGCCTGCCGCACCGCCCTGGAGCAGGCCCTGGTGGATCTCCTGGAGCGCCGGATGTAGCGTCCGGCCTCGGCAACAAGCCTTTCGGGCCGCCTCCCGCGTTGGGGGGCGGCCTTTTTTGCGCCCTTGCGCCCCCCTCTGGCGCGGCGGCGGGCAAGGCGTTATGCTGGCTGCAAACGCAACCGGGAGGTTGGCATGAACCGCAGGGAATTCTTCACCGTGGCCGGGACGGTCGCCGCCGGCCTGGGCATCAGGGCCGGGGCCTACGCCGCGCAGCCGGCGGATGGACAGGGGGCGAAAAGCCTGGAGCAGGCCCTGCGCGACCGCCGCAGCGGCCGCGAATACGCCCCGCGCGACCTGCCCGAGGCGCTGCTGCTGCGGCTGCTCTGGGCGGCCTGGGGCGTGAACCGGGCGGATTCCGGCAAGCGCACCGCGCCCTCGGCCATGAACCGCCAGGAGGTCTCGGTCTACGCGGCGCGCCGGGACGGCCTGTTCCTTTACGACGCCAAGGCGGCGGCGCTGCGCAAAATCCTCGCCGCGGACCTGCGCGCGGCCACGGGTCGGCAGTCCTACGTGGCCACCGCCCCGGTGAACCTCGTCTACGTGGCGGACATGGACCGCGCGGCCGGCGGCTCGCCGGAGGACAAGCTGCTCATCGCGGGGCTGGACACGGGCTTCATCGCCCAGAACGTCTATCTCTTCTGCGCGGCCGAGGGGCTGGTCACGGTGGCCCGCACCGGCCTGGACGCCGAGGGGCTGCGCAAGGCCATGGGCCTGCCCGGCCGCGAGCGGGTGATCATGGCCCAGTGCGTGGGCTATCCCAAGGCCTAGCGTGCGCAGCATCGGGCGCTACGCGGTGCTCGGCCTGCTTGGCCGGGGCGGCATGGGGGCGGTGTACAAGGCCGTTTTGCCGCGCGTCGGCCGCGTGGTGGCGCTGAAGCTGCTGAAGCCCTCGGAGCAGCTCGCCGCCACGGCCGATCCCGACGTGCTGCGCCGGGCCTTCCTGCGCGAGGCCGCGCTCATGGCGCGCATCCGCCACCCCGGCGTGGCCCAGGTGCTCGATCTGGACGAGGACGCCGCGGGCCGGCCCTTCTACGTCATGGAGTACTATTGCGCCAATCTCGGCGCGCAGCTGGGCGAAAGCTACCGCGTGGAGGAGCCCACGCGGCGGCTGGGCGTGGCGCGCTCGCTCTCGCTGGTCCGGCAGCTGGCCGGGGCCCTGGCGCGGCTGCACGCCGAGGGCATCCTGCATCGCGACGTGAAGCCCTACAACCTCATGCTGGCCGACCTGCCCCCGGACTGGACGCCCGGTCCGGGCGGGGTCGAGGCCCAAGGCGGCGACGCGGCCAAGCTCATCGACTTTGGCCTTTCGCGTCTGCGCGGGGAGCGCGCCGCCGGTCCGGGCAGGGGGGCCGTGGCCGGTTCGCCCTATTATTGCGCCCCGGAGCAGGAGCGCGACCCCGAAGCGGCGGACGAGCGCGCCGACGTGTTCTCCGCCGGGGTCACGCTGTTCCGCTGTCTCACCGGCCGGCTGCCGCAGGAGGGTCTTGCCGCCAGCCGCCTGCGCGCAGGGCTGGACGGGCGCTTCGACGACTTTTTCGCCCGCTGCTGCGCCGGCGATCCGGCGCGGCGGCCGGCCTCGGCCCGGGCGCTCCTGGCCGAGCTGGACGACTTGGCCGGCCACTGGGAGGCCCTGCGCGCCGCCGCGTGCGCCCTGCCGCCCGAGTCGTCGTCGGCGGCTGGAGGCCGGCCGCAGTCCCCGCCCCGTTCGACGCCGCTGCGCCAGCCGCTCAAGGGCGCGCGCGCGGCCTTCGGCCTCGACGCCCTGTGGCGGCCCAGGCCCCTGCCGCCGGAACGGCTGCGGGATCGCGGCGACGGCACGGTCGGCGATCCCGCCACGGGCCTCGTGTGGGAGCGGGGCGGCAGCCCCTACGCCCTGCCGTTCGCCGCGGCGCGCGAATACGCCGCGCGTCTGGCCGCGGAGCGCTTCGCCGGACTGTCCGGCTGGCGGCTGCCCACGGCCGCGGAGCTGTGCACGCTGCTCACGCCCGAGCCGGACCCGCGGCGGCTGTGCCTGCCGCCGGTGTTCGACGCGGCGCAGCGCCGCCTCTGGAGCGCGGACCGCAAGAGCTTCGCCGCGGCCTGGTACGCCGACGCGGAACAGGGCTTCCTCTGGTGGCAGGATCTGACCTGCGCGTTCTTTGTGCGCTGCGTGGCGCGCGCGGAGTAGGGCGGCCTCGCGCCGTACGTGACAATCTTGCCACATCGGGCCCGGAATTGGGCCGGCGGAGCATCCGGTCTTTCCGCCAGAAACACAGCACTCCGAAAATGCAGGAAGTATTGGAGCGGTGCGCCGCCGCCGCCGGGACGTGTATTGGGCCCGGGGACGGATATCCGGCGTGGGCGGGGCCGTCAGCTGGGCCTGCGTATTAATTTGAGTAGTTATTTCGAGCGATTGCGTATTTGTCCGGTGGGCACGGGCCTTGCTTTCCCGACATCCGGGGATTTATCTCCGGTCAGGAGGCAGGCCAATGACGCCACTGGATCAACACGCGAAGCAGCGCGGCACGCTGGCCATCGCCGGCATGGCCCATGCGCTGCATGACGGCTACACGGACATGATCTACGTCATGCTGCCGGTGTGGCAGACCGAATTCGCCCTGGGCTACGGCTTCCTGGCCCTGCTGCGCGGACTGTACGCCGGGACCATGGCCGGGCTGCAGGTTTTCGCCGGCGGGCTGGCCAAACGTTTCGGCGGCCCGGCGGTCCTGGCCGTGGGCACGGCCGTGGCCGCCTGCGGCTACGTCGTGGCGGGCTTCTCCACCGGCTTAATCGGCCTGCTGGCGGCCCTGATGCTGGCCGGCTCCGGTTCGAGCACGCAGCATCCCATCGCCTCGGCGGCGGTGTCGCGGGCGTATGGCGACAAGGCCCGCGGTCCCCTGGGCGTGTACAACTTCGGCGGCGACCTGGGCAAGGCGGGCCTGCCCGCGGGCATGTCGCTGCTGCTCATCCTGATGCCCTGGCGGCACGCGGTGTGGATCATCGCCGCGCTGGGCGCAGTGGCCGCGCTGGTCATCGCGGTGGTGCTGCCCCGCGTCGCCGACGGCGCGGCGGCCGCCAAGACCCGCGCCCCGGCCAAGGGCAGCGGACGCGGCGGCTTCCCCCTGCTGCTGGCCATCGGCATTCTCGACAGCGGCGTCCGCATGGGCCTGCTGACCTTCCTGCCGTTTTTGCTCAAGGCCAAGGGCGCGACCCTGCCGGTCATCGGCCTGGGCCTGGCCCTGGTGTTCATCGGCGGCGCGGCGGGCAAGTTCACCTGCGGCTGGCTGGGCGAGCGCATCGGGGTGCTGAAGACCGTGCTGGCCACCGAGGGCGGCACCGCGGCGGGCATCCTGCTGGTCATCGTTTTGCCGCTGGTTCCGGCCCTGATCGCCCTGCCCTTCCTGGGCGTGATGCTCAACGGCACGTCCTCGGTGCTTTACGGCACGGTGCCGGAGCTGACGACCTCGGACAACGCCGAACGGGCCTTCGCCTTCTTCTACACCGGCACCATCGGCTCGGGCGCGGTGTCGCCCGTGCTGTTCGGCCTGCTGGGCGACGCGGCCGGTCCGGTCTGGGCCACGGTGGCCACCGCCGCGGCGGCGCTGGTCACGTTCCCGCTGGCCCTGGCCCTGGCCCCGCGGCTGCCCAGGGAGCCCTCCTGCCGCGGCTGAGCCCCGCGGCCGGTCAGCGGAGCGAGAAGTCGACCCGGCCGCCGGCGGGCACGCCCTTGGGCGACTCGCCGCCGATGCGCGGCCCCAGGAGGAACACCCGGGCCTGCTCCACGCCGCCCTTCTCCACCAGCCAGGCCTGGGTCGCGATGCCGCGATCCTGGGCCAGGCGCTCCAGATCCTCCGGCCGGACCTGGATGTTCTGCAGCAGCAGGGCCTCCATCGCCTCGACGGGCAGGGTCTTGGCGATGCCGATGAGGTTGCGCGGCTTCTTGATGTCCGCGGCCTTGTACACCCGCGTCAGGTAGGTCGGGTATTCCTCGGCGCTCACGACGATTTCGTCCACGCCGCCGCTGGCCTTGCCCCGGCGCGCCAGCTCGGTGGCCTTCTGGGCCTTCACGCGGCGGTCCAGGATGGCCCGCTTGAGGCCCTCGGTCTCCAGCTGCGGGTCGGCGTGGCCGGCCAGCTCCAGCTTGAGCCTGGGCCTGTCGCGCAGGGCCTTGGCCAGGGAGGAGAGCGCCTTTTCCGCCTCCGGGGTGAAGCCGGTCCGCCCCGGCTCGAAGGCCACGGAGGAGAGGTCCTCGCCGCCGCCGAAGAGCGAGGCCAGCAGCCGGAAGGGCGAGGTGGCGGCCTTGACCAGCAGGTTCATGATCACCTTGACGATGACCCCGCCCAGGCTGAACTTCGGATCGTCGAGGGAGCCCTCGATGGGCAGGTTGATGTCGATCTCCCCGCGCGAGTTGGACAGCAGGGCCACCACGAGATTGACCGGGATGTTCATGGCGTCCGGGCTGTTGACCTTCTTGCCGAAGGTCAGCTGGTCCAGGAAGACCTGGTTTTCCGCCTTGAGCGCGCCCTTGTCCACGTGGTAGCGCAGGTCCACGGAGAGCTTGCCCTTCTCGATGGCGTAGCCCACGTAGCGGCCGGAGTAGGGGCTGAAGTTGGCCATTTCGATGCCCCTGGCCTTGGCCTGGATGTCCAGGCTGAGCGGCTTGGCCAGCGGGTCCATCTTGCCGGTGATCTCCAGCGGGCCGGTGCGGTCGACCTTGCCGCGGATGGCCACGTCGGTGGCCGAGCCGGCCTTGACCGGGCCGATGTACCCGGCCAGGTCCGTGAGGTTGGCCGTGTAGTTGGGCCGGACGAAGCGGTCGTTGAACACGATGTCGCCGCCGCTCAGGTTGATGCGGCCGATGCGGATCTGCGGTCCGGGCGCGGCTGCGGGCTGGCCGGGGGCGTCCTTGGCGGCCTGGACCTTCGGGGCCTCCGCGGCAGCCGGCTTCGCCGCCGGCGCGGCCTCGTCCTTGCGCACCAGATTCTGCACGTTGAGGCTGCCCTCGGGCGTGAGCAGCAGCCGGGCGAAGAAATTGGCCAGGCTGACCTCGCGCACGGCCAGGCGCGGCGGGGCGGAGCCGGCGTCCAGGCCGGCGATGCGCAGGCTGCGCCAGCGCACGAGATCAATGGAGTTGAGCTTGTCCAGCACGTTCAGATCGATGAGGGCCACGTCGCCGGTGAAGGCGGCGTCCTTGCCGTCGTAGCGCAGGCGGCCCTTGGCCGAGAACTCGCCGCGGGTGAGCAGCGCGTTGAGGTTCTGCGTGGCCCAGCCCTGCAGCGCCACCAGATCCACGTGCGCCAGATTGAGGGTCAGGTCCGCGCCGAGGGGCTCCAGGCGCAGCGAGCCCTGGGCCGCCATGCGCCCCCGCTCGTTGACGAGGGTCGCAAAGTCGAGCTTGGACGGGGCCGCGCCGGGCGTCGAGGCCAGACCTTCCAGAACGAGGCGCAGGCCGTGGGCGTCGAACTGGCGCGCCCGCCGGCCCAGGCTTTCGTCGGCGAAGCGCAGGCCGCCGTCCTTGACCTCCACGCGGGCCACGCTCCAGGTCCAGGGCGCGGGCCCCTTGGCCGCCGCCGCCTTGGCCGTCTTGGCCGGTTTGGCGGCGCCGGCCTTGGCGGCCGGAGCCTTCGGCGGGGCGGCCTTGCCCTTGGCGGGCGCGGCGAAATCGCCGGCCAGCCGCTGGAGGTCCACGCCGCCGTCGGCCAGGCGGCGCGCGGCGACGGCGGGCCCGGCGAGCGTGATTTCGGCCACCGCGGCCTTGCGTTCGGCCTGGTTCACCGTGACGCCCTTGATGTCGAGGCCGGCGAAGCCGAGCAGGGGCTGGCCGCCGCGCCGGGCCAGGGAGAAGCCGGTCAGCGCCAGGGACGCGCGCACCGTGCCGGCCAGGGAGGCCTCCTCCAGGGTCAGCTCGGCCTTTTCCAGCCGGACCCGGGCCTCGCCCCTGGCCGCGCCGGACGCGGCCACGCCGCGCAGGGCCGCCTTGCCGCTGAGCAGCACCTGCGGCGACTGGCCCTGGGGCCGGGCGAAGCGGATCGTCAGGTCGGCGTCCAGGCGGGCGGAGTTCAGCCGCGCCGGCAGGTCCGCCGGCAGGTACGCGGCGGCGTTCATGAGGTCGAAATCCGCGATGTTGAACTCGACGGTGGCGTCCTGGCCGGGGGCGAAGGGCCGGACCTTGCCGCCGAGAGAGATCTGCGCGCCGTTGAGCCGGGCGGAGAAGCTCGGCTGGACGTAGCTTTCCACCGTGCCGGGCGTGTTGGCGATGAAGGGCACGCCGAGGCTCAGCTCGGTCACGCGCTGGACGCCGCCGCCCGCGCGGTCCTCGAAGACCACGCTGCCGCCGCTGATGCTGATGTTGGAGACGGAGAACTGCGGCGTCGGACTGGCGGGCTTTTCCGGCTCCTGCGCGAAGCGGTCCAGGATGTCCGAGAAGTTGAAGCGGCCGTCGGCCTGGCGCTCCACGCGCACGCGCGGGCCTTCCAGGCGCAGCTCGCTGACGATGGGCGTGGCGCGGAACAGCGTCGCGGCGGAGACGTTGACGAAGAGCCTGTCGAAGCCCAGGAATTCGCGCTCGGTGCCGTTGTCCGCGCGTTCGGCGATGGAGAAGCCGCGCACCGTGACGGACAGGGCGTAGGGCGAAACCTCGATGGCCTCGACGCGCACCGTCCGGCCGAGCTGCTCGGACAGCAGGGTTTCGAGCTTGGCCTTGGCGAAACCCGGCAGCCAGAAATAGCCCAGGGCCCCGAACGCCAGGAACAGCGCCGCGAGGATGCCCGCCGTCCAGCGCACGGCCCGGTGTTTCACGAACGCCGCCGCCCGGCCTGCCGCCGCCGTCTTCCCTTCGCCTTCCCGTTCCATGCCGCACCCGCCCGGTTTGTTGTCCTGGCCCGAATACCACTTTATCCATGCTGAACATGTTGCATGCGGCCGTGAGAGTCAAGCCTTGCGGGGCCTTGGCCGCGAGGGCGGGGGGCCTGCGGCCGCGCCGTGCGGGCGGGCGGCGGCCAAAGCAAAGGGCGCCGGCGCGGGATTCGCAATCCGCGCGCAGCGGGAGGGAGGGTGAACTGAACCGGAAAGGCGTCGCCACCGGTAGATTTTGCGTTTATGTGAGCGATACTGTAGACGGAATAGTGTTTTTCGCGAAGAGTGTTTCCCTTGTGAATGGTTTACGTGAAATTAGCGGATATCCCATTAATGCCGCGTAGGTGGAAGTAGTACATGCGCAGGATCACTATACCCGGTGGTATATTTAAAAGCATGAAGGCTTATCTTTTGTTTTTATCGCTAATCCTTATTGGTAATGCACATGCCGATGACTTGCATTGTACGGAAGATGTATCAGGCAAATATGCTGGGCCTATGTTTGATGCAATGGCGCAGATTGAATCTGGGAAGTATGGTACAGTCATATCTGCGCTGAATGAGTCCGGTGTCTACAGAATGGCGCTTTTTGCCAGGCTTCATAAAAAACGGAATGGAGAATCCACTGTTATTGCTTTAAAGAGCGAAGTTCCACTGAAAATCATAATGGGTACACCTAAACCCTTTGACCAGCGTGGAGACTTGAGCGATTCCTTTGTAAGGCAGACCATGAATCGTCTAAGCGACAAAAATTATCAGTTTATTGGTGAAATACTATTTGCCCATGCAGACAAGAGTCATGGAGAACAATCGGCAACTGGCGAGCGTTATGTTTCGCCAAGTGGTGAGAATGTAATCAAGTTTTTTACTGCTCTTGAGAATTTAAATATACCAGTAATGGTCCACTGGGAGGTATACGATTGGAATCGGGATTGGCCTGAATTTCATGCACTCTATTCACGTTTTCCGAAAATCATATTTATATGGCCACATGCCGGATTCGCCTCTGCCGACCAAGTTGGCGCCGTATTGTCATCTCATGCCAATGTTATGATAACATTATCAAAAAAAGAAAAAGATCAGCAAGCGTTATCCAGTGAAGAAAAGGAAATCATGCTCGGAGAATCAATTGTTGATAACTGCGGGCGACTGCTTCCGGAATGGCGTAAGCTTATTGAAATGTATCCTGACCGGTTCATGTTTGCGACCGATGCGCATAAAGATTTTAGATGGAAAAAATATGCAAAGGTTGTGGAACAATGGCGCGGCATACTTGGACAGTTATCTGCCCCAGTCGCTCAAGCATTGGCATGGCGTAACGCTGAACGAATTTATGGTGCGCCGCATTAGCTATATATTGGGGAGTTGTTGGGCGCACATTTGTTATGCAGAAGATGATAATTGTGAATTGTGTTTTTAGATTTACGTGCGGTTCACGGAGTAGCTGGACGGCAAGATTGGTGAAGGGTGATAGAGTTCTGTTCTTATGAGGTCTCTTGGTTTGAGTTGTATAGGCATCTTCGTTTCCGCCGGGCTATTATTCGGAACCAAGGCCACAACGGCCAGGAACGCGCGGGCGACCTGGCTGGGGCGCTGAATGGGCGCGTTCACGTAATCTTCGAGGAGGCGTTGATGGACCTCGGCCGCGCACTGGGAGTGGTCGCGGCGCAGGCCGTAGGCGCTTCCCGGTGGCGGTGTTGGACCGCGCGGCGGGCCGCGGATCATGTCCACGTGCTGCCGCACGTTGACCGCGTTCACGGGAGAGTTGGACAGTTCGGCCAGGACGGCCTGTTCCGCCTTCAGGTGTGCGACGGGATGTGGCCCGCTCATACATACGCTGGATTCCGGCTTGCGTATGCCGGAATAGGGGACAGCTGGGGGCCAGAACGCGGAGCGGCAACAAAAAAGCCCTCGCGCCTGGAATCATGGACTCCACGTAAGGGCTTGGTTTTGTTTTGGTACCGGGAGGGGGAATCGAACCCCCAAGGCCTTGCGACCGGTGGATTTTGAGTCCACTGCGTCTACCAGTTCCGCCATCCCGGCATGGGAAAGCATCCCATAGGAGAAGCCCAGGGGAGTGTCAAGGCGGGCCGCCCGGGCCGGAGCGGCGGCGGGCGCGGCCGGCCGGGCTTGCAAGGCGGGCGGGCGCGTGCTAGCCGACTAGCCTTTGCCCCGTCGCATGCAAGGAGGACGCATGGTTCTGCCCCTGGGCTCGCTGGTCAACGCCGCGGCCATCATCGCCGGCAGCCTGGCCGGCATGGCCCTGCACGGCCGCTTCCCCGAACGTTTCCGGGCCATCGTGTTCCAGGGCCTGGGCCTGTGCGTGGTCCTCATCGGCGTGCAGATGGCGCTGACGGTGAAGAATCCGCTGCTGCTGATCTTCTCCATCCTCCTCGGCGGGCTCCTCGGCGAGCTCATGCGCCTGGATGCGCTGTTCGAGCGCGTGGGCGAGTTCGCCAAGAGCGCCCTGCGCTCCGGCAACCCCGACTTCACCGAGGGGCTGATCTCCGCCTCGCTGATCTTCTGCATCGGGGCCATGGCCATCGTCGGCAGCTTCGACGAGGGCATCCGCGGCGACGCCACCGTGCTCTACACCAAGAGCATCCTCGACGGCTTCGCCTCGGTGGCGCTGGCCTCCACCTTTGGCTCGGGCGTGCTCTTCTCCTTTGTTCCGGTGCTGTTGTACCAGGGTTCGCTGACGGTGTTCGCCGGAATGTTCCAGCAGCACTTCACGCCCATGGTCATCAGCCAGCTTACGGCCACCGGCGGACTGCTCATCCTGGGCATCGGACTGACGCTTTTGGACATCAAGCGCATCAATTTGTCCAATTTGCTGCCGTCGCTGATCATCGCCGTGGCGCTGGCCCTGGCCTTCGGCTGAGGCCACAACGCGGCCGCGATCCCAAAGCACTTGACCAAAGCGCTTGGGAGAACGTAGACAGAGGAACACGCCGTGGACTCCCCCCCAGGTTTGCCGCGCACTGCTGACGCGTTCCGCGTGGCCTGCGCTGCGCTTCCGGCGCGTTGATTACGACACGGCAAGGAGACGATCCGCATGGATGTGGAACTGGCAAAGCCCTTCGTCAAGGCGGCCATGGATGTTCTCGGCACGATGGCCTTCATCACGCCGCGGGCGGGCCGGCCCTTCGTCAAGAAGAACTCCATCGCCATCGGCGACGTGACCGGGCTGGTGGGCCTCACCGGCGAGGGCAATAAGCGCGGCAGCGTGTCCATCTCCTTCCAGAAGAACTGCGCCATCGCCATGGTCAAGAACATGCTTGGCGACGACATCCAGGACATCGTCCAGGACGTCAAGGATGCGGTGGGCGAGATCACCAACATGATCTCCGGGCAGGCGCGCGCCGGCCTGGCCGAGAAGGGGCTGGTGCTGCAGGGTTCAACCCCCACGGTGATCATGGGCGACAATCACAGCATCACCCACATCGCCAAATCGCCGATCATGGCCATCCCCTTCGAGACGGACGCCGGCGGCTTCACCATCGAGTTCTGTTTCGAATAACACGGGCGGCGCCGCTCCCGCCGCGGCGCGCGCAGGGTACACGCGCATGGGCATGCTAGACGGGTTTCGCGACAAGGACTTTCTCGAACAAATCACGCTCCTGAACGACATCGCCGGAAGGAGGGATCTCGCCGCCTTGCCGGCGTTGCGGGAGCTGTTCGACCGGCCCACCGGCGACACCAGCGTGGACTACATGGTGGTCGGCGCGCTCAACGCCGTGCTCGGCGAGCACGAAGGCGAGGCCGTGCGCGGGCTGGCGAGCGAGAGCACGGCCTACCGCACCCTGTGCATCCGCGTGGCCGGCGAATACGCCTTCGAATCCGCCGCGGGCCGGCTCACGGAGATGGCCGAGACCGAGACCGACACGGATCGGCTCATCGAGATCCTCGCGGCTCTGTCCAAGATCCGCCCGGAGGACGGCGCGGCGGTGTTCCGGTGCTTCCTGGGCCACGAGGACTCCATGCTCGCGGCCCTGGCCATGGAGATGAGCGGCGTCTACGGCGACCAGCAGGCCGTGCCCTTCCTCAAGGCCGCCGTGGAGGCCACCGACGCGGCCCTCACCTACGACCAGTGCGACATCACCACCTGGAAGGCCATCGACGCCCTGGCGGCCATGGGCACGCCGGAGACCGTGGGCTTCCTCGCGGCCAACGTGCATCACATGAACCCCACGGCGCGCCGGCTGATCACCGACGCCCTGGTGCGCCTGGGCGAGGCCGCCCTGCCGTTCCTGGAACCCCATTACCTCAAGGGCGACGTGGACCAGCGCATCCTGGCCTGCAACATCGCCGGCTTCATCGGCTCGCGCAAGGGGGCCGACGCCCTGGTGCGGGCCTTCGACGCCGGGGCCTTCACGGACCCCAATTCGCGCTACGCCGCCTTCGAGGCCCTGGGCCGCATCGGCACCCTCAAGGGCCTGGTCTGCCTGGTGGACGGCCTGTCCGAGGACGACGAGCTGATCCTCATGGCCGTGGTCACCGGCCTGGAGCGCCACGCCGCGCCCGGCGTGCTCAAGACCATCCTGGAGACCCTGGCCAAGGGCGACAAGAAAAGCTGGCGCATCGCCCGGGCGATCATCGCCTCCCGCGCCCTGCGCCTGTTCCAGGACCTCTACAAGGACGCGGCCGTGGGCGACATGCTCATGGACTGCCTGCGCGCCTCCCAGGACCAGGAGGTCCTCGACGCCTTCGCCGGCCGCCTGGGCGAGATCGCCACCGACCGGGCCCGCGCCGACGCCGCCAGCCTGCCCCGGGCCAAGGCCGCCACGCGCCGGGCCCTCGCCGCGGACGACTCCAAGTCCATGCTCGCCATGTACCGCAGCATCCTCACCGACCTGGGCTTCGAGCCGCTGCTCGCGGCCAACGGCCAGGAGGCCTACGCGCTCGTGGAGGCCGGGGAGTTCGTGGACGTGGTGATCACGGACATGAACATGCCGATCATGGACGGCATGGAGCTGGCGGGCAAGCTGCGCGGCACCCTCGGCTATGAGGACGTGCCCATCCTCATGGTCACCACCGAGTCCGAGGGCTCGCAGCGCGAAATGGCCGTCAAGGTCGGCGTCACGGGCTTCATCACCAAGCCCTTCAAGCCCGACGCCCTCAAGGACAAGGTCCTGGAGCTCGTGGGCGGCGCCCCGGCCTGATCCCCTCAGCCCCCGCCCAGCCGGCGGGAGGCCTCCAGCAGAAATTCCGTCATGCGCCGCGCCGCCGCGCGGTCGTAAAGCAGCCCCACGTGGCTCACCGGGCCCAGGCATTCCTGCGTCCAGCCGGCGGCCGTCTCGCGTGCGTCGAGGAGCGAGCCCGAAAGCGGCAGGACCATGCCGTCCGTGGGCGAAAACAGGCTCAGTCCCGGCGCTTCGCAGCAGGGCAGGGCGCGGATCTGCCGCAGGGCCGCGCCGTCGGGGCGCAGGCTGCGGGCCAGGCGGCCCATGCCGAGCATGCCGGCCAGGGTGCTGCCGTGGTGCGGCGCGCCCAGGGTGACCACCCCGGCCACGCGCACGCCGGCGGCGGCCAGGTCCGCGTCCGCGCAGGCCGCGCGGGCCAGCAGCCCGCCCAGGCTGTGCCCGACCAGCAGCACGCGGCCCTCCGGGTCATCCCCGGCCGCCGCGCGCAGGGTCCGGCCCAGGTCGGCGGCGATGGCCGCGAAGGGCGGGCCGAAGCTGGAATAGCCGTAGGTGAACAGCCGCGTGAACCCGGCGGCGCGCAGGCGGCGGAGCAGCAGCGTCCAGGCGGCGGGGTTGTGGTACAGGCCGTGGATCAGCACCACCGGGGGCGGATCGCCGCGTCCGGCCGCGCCATTGGCCGCGCCAACGGCTGCGCGGCCCAGGCCGGAGGGCGAGAACCAGCCCAGGGGCAGCAGCAGCGCGGTGAGCCAGAAGCTCCACACGGCGTTGGCCAGGGCGCGGAGCAGGGCCAGAGGCAGGGGGCCGCGGCACAGGGCGCGCTGCCGGCCGAGCTCGGCGGCGCGCAGGTTCTCGGCCAGGGCCAGGACCCCGGTGAGCAGGGGGACGAAAAGCAGGGCCGCGACGGCCAGGCACGGAACCACGCATCCTCCCGGAGCGCGGGGCTTGCCGCGGCTCCGCGCCTTGTGTAGCATGGCCGAAAACGCCTGTCAGCATTGGAGGATGTATGGAGCTTCCCCAGGCCGCGGAACAGGTTTCCGTGGACGACTTCTTCCGCATCGACATCCGCGTGGGCACGATCCTGCGCGCCGAACCCTTTCCCGAGGCGCGCAAGCCCGCCTACAAGCTGTGGATCGACTTCGGCGAACTGGGCGTGCGCCAGTCCAGCGCGCAAATCACCCAGCTTTACCAGCCCGAGGAGCTGGTCGGCCGCCAGGTGGTGGCGGTGGTGAACTTCCCGCCGCGCAAGGTCGCGGGCTTCAAGTCCGAGGTGCTCGTCCTGGGCGCGGCCATGGAGGCCGGCCAGATCACCCTGCTGGCCCCGGACGCCTACGCGCCCGAGGGCGCGCGCATCAACTAGCCGGAAGCGCCATGACCGGCCCAGCTGCGCCCATCCTCTGCCTGGACATCGGCTCCGGCACCCAGGACGTGCTCCTGTACTTTCCGGACCGCGAAATCGAGAACTGCCCCAAGCTCGTGCTCCCCGCGCCCGCCCGCGTGCTGGCCGAACGGGTCCGCGCGGCCACGGCGCGCGGCGCGGCCGTGCACATCCGCGGCGTGAACAGCGGCGGCGGCTTCGGCCGGGCCGTCTTCGCCCACCTGGCCGCCGGCCTGGCCGCGTCCATGACCGAGGCGGCCGCCTATTCCCTGGCCGACGACCTGGGCAACCTGACCCGCCAGGGGGTGGTCATCCGGCCCGACTGCCCGGCCGGGGCCGAGGAGTTCCTGGCGGCGGACTACGATCCGGCGTTCTGGGAGCGCACGCTGGCCGCGCTCGGCCTGCCCGCGCCCCGACTGGTGGCGGCCTGCGCCCAGGACCACGGCTTCCACCCCGGCAAGAGCAACCGCATGGGCCGCTTCGTGCTCTGGGAGCGGCTGCTCCTGGAGGCCCACGGCCACCCGGAGAGCCTGCTCTACCGCGCCGCGCCGCGTGAATTCACGCGGCTGATCGACCTCCAGCGCAGCATCGGCGGCGGACCCGTGGCCGACACCGGCGCGGCCGCCGTGCTCGGCGGGCTCTTCGACCCCTCCATCAAAGCGCGGCTGGAGCGCCAGGGGCTGACCCTGGTGAACATCGGCAACAGCCACACCGTGGCCTTTTTGCTGTACGCCGGGCGCATCTTCGGCGTCTACGAGCACCACACCGGGCTCCTCGACGCGCCCCGGCTGTGGGACCAGCTGGCCCGCTTCCGGCGGGGCGAGCTGGAGTTCATGGAGATTTTCGACGACCGCGGCCACGGGACCATGCGCCTGGAGCTGCCCGTGGCGGCCGGCGGCTTCGCCGACACCCTGGTCATCGGGCCGCGCCGGGCCATGCTCGAAGGCTATCCCGCGGAGTTCCCGGCCCCCGGCGGGGACATGATGCTCACCGGGGCCTTCGGCCTGGTGGAGGGCCTGCGCCTGCGCGGGCTTTCGGCGTGAGCCCGAACCGCTGGGCCACGACGCCGTCGCCGCGCAATGGGACGCCGCGCGGCGGGATTTCCACGGCCGCGAGCGCGACTGCCTGGCCCTGCTCCGCGGCCTGGGCTTCCGCGTGCTCCTGAGCGGATTGCTGAACCGGCCCGAAGGCGGCCGCGACAAGGGCCGCCTGGCCGTCGTGGCGCAGTTGCCGCATTGAGAGCGCTTTCCGTCGGGGATACCGGGCCTTTACAAAACGCCCCCCCTTTGGCTACAAGCAGGGAAATGCCCGAGCCTGGGCACCAGCCCCGCTGCCGGAGTCGGTCCCCGATGAACGCTCTTCGCCCGGTTTCGCATCTTCGTCCGCCGCCGCGCCGCCGCCGCGCCGCCGCCACGCCGGGAGACGAGCCATGATCTTCGAACTGGCGCTGCTCGGCGTGGCCTACTTCGGGGCGGGCAAGCTCCGGGAGGACGGCCCCTTCGCCACGAAGGTCCGGGAACTGGCGGACAAGGTCGTCGACTTCATCGCTCCCGAGCCCCAGGCCGCCCCGCCGGCCGCCAAGCCGGACGCGCCTGAGGCGTTCGCGCCGTCGCCCCCCGCCGCGCCGTCGGTCCCGGCCAGGGCCGGGCGGCAGGCCCGGACGCCGACAAGCGCCGAGCAGCAGAACGCCGTGGCCATCCGCACCCACTACCGCAACGCCAGCCTGTTCTCCGTGGGCGCGCTGACCCTGCGGCAGATCGTGCCGCTCGCCGGGCCGCTGGGCTTCGCCGCCTATGTCTACGGCCTCTCCCCGCACCTCAAGGGCGTGGAGGAGCACCTGCGCAAGCACCGCAGCATCAACGTGGACACCTTGTTCCTCCTGGCCGACGTGCTGGCCCTGTTCACCGGCAGCTACATCGCCGCGGCCGTCAGCCTCTATCTCATCCAGGCCGGCAAGTACGGCGTGGTCCTGGCCAAGGACAACAGCCGCAAGCACATCCGCAACCTGTTCCGCGACCTGCCGGTCACCGTCCGCAGGGTGCGCGGGGGCGCGGAGGAGGATATTCCGCTGGCCGAGGTGCGCCGGGGCGACGTGCTCGTGCTCCACGCCGGCAAGGTCATCCCCGTGGACGGGATCATCATCGAGGGCTGCGCCGGAGTGGACCAGCAGGCGCTCACCGGCGAGGCCGCCCTGGCCGAAAAGGGCCCCGGCGACCTGGTCCTGGCCAACACCGCGCTCATGAACGGCCGGGTGCTCGTACGCGTGGAGAAGTCCGGCGCGGAGACCACGGCCAGCCAGATCGCCGAGATCATGCTCAACTCCGTGGACTACAAGAGCGATGCGCAGCTCAAGGGCGAAGCCTGGGCGAACGCGCTCACCCGGCCCATGTTCTACTCCTCCCTGGCGTTGCTGCCCTTCCTGGGGCCGGTGTCCACGTCGGTGTTCATCAATGCGCACATCGGCATGCGCATCCGCATCCTCGCGCCCATGAGCACGCTCAAGTACATCAGCGTGGCCTCCCGCCGCGGACTGCTGGTCAAGGACGGCCGGGCCCTGGAGAAATACCTCGAAGTCGACGCCGTGCTCTTCGACAAGACCGGCACGCTGACCAGCGAGGAGCCCGAGGTCTCCCAGGTCATCGCCGCGAGCGACCGCTCCATCTCCGAGGTCGTCCGCCTCGCGGCCATCGCCGAGCAGAAGCTCGCCCATCCCATCGCCCGGGCCGTGCTGAACAAGGCCCGGGAACTCGGCGTTACCTATCCGGACATCGAGGACTCCTGCTACTCCATCGGCTACGGCATCCAGGTGGAGAGCGGCGGGGCCGTCATCCGGGCCGGCAGCCTGCGCTACCTCGACGGCGAGGGGATCGCCGTGCCGGAGCGCTGGCGCAGGCTCGCGGACGAGAGCGCCCAAGACGGCGACAGCCTGATCTACATCGCCCTCGGCGACCGGCTGGCCGGGGCGCTGCGCCTGGCGCCGCGCACGCGCCTGGAGATGGGCGGGGTCATCGCCCGCCTGCGGAGCCAGGGCGTCACGTACATGGCCGTGGTCTCCGGCGACGCCGAGGCCCCCACGCGCAAGCTGGCCGAGGAGCTGGGCCTGGACGGCTGGTACGCCGGCGTGCTGCCGCAGCGCAAGGCCGAGATCGTGGCCATGCTCCAGGCCGAGGGCCGCACAGTGTGCTTCGTGGGCGACGGCATCAACGACTCCGTCGCCCTGCGGCAGGCCGACGTGTCCGTGTCCCTGGCCGGGGCCAACACCGTGGCCCAGGACATGGCCGAGATCGTGCTCATGGACGGCCACGTGGGCGCCCTGGGCGATCTGGGCGACATCTCCGCCGAACTGGACAAGAACCTCCGGGAGAGCCTGGAGATGAGCATCGCGCCGGGCGTCATCAACCTGCTCGGCGCGTTCGTCTTCAACTTCAACACCCTGGCCTCGCTGGTCGTCAACGGCGGCTTCGGCTTCCTGGGCGCGCTGCACGCCCTGCCGGGCCGGGACGACGGTCCGGAGCGGCCGGGCCACCTGGAGAGTCTGACCGAGGGCGTGATCCTCCATGGCAACGGCCATGACGGGGGCGACGGACCGGAGGGAACAGGGGAGGGGAGCGGGAATGCCGCACAACCGAAGTGATCAGGAGCATGTCGCGATCATCGGCATGAGCTGCCGTTTTCCGGGCGGGGCGAACTCGCCGGAGGAATTCTGGCGGCTGCTCGTCGAGGGACGCGACGCCATCGGCGACATCCCGGCCTCGCGCTGGGACCGCCGGGCCTGTTACGATCCGGACGGCAGCGCGCCGGGCAAGATGTACACCATGCGCGGCGGCTTTCTGGACGCGCCCGTGGACCGCTTCGATCCGGCCTTTTTCAGCATCTCGCCCAAGGAAGCGGCGGACATGGACCCCCAGCAGCGCATTCTGCTGGAGCTCGCCTGGGAGGCCCTGGAGGACGCCGGCATCGTCCCGGCCTCCCTGCGCGGCGGCGGGACCGGCGTGTTCGTCGGCGTGTCCTCCAACGACTATGCGGACATCAGCATCCACGGCAACATCGAGCGCGTCACGAGCTATTCCCTCACCGGCAGCTGCTACAGCGCCCTCGCCGGCCGCATTTCGTTCGTCTTCGGGCTGCAGGGGCCCAGCATGGCCATCGACACGGCCTGCTCCTCCTCCCTGGTGGCCATCGACAGCGCCTGCGCGGCCCTGCGCCTGGGCCGCACCGGCCTGGCCCTGGCCGGGGGCTTCAATCTCATGCTCAGCCCGGACATGCAGATCTGCCTGACCAAGCTGCAGGCGCTTTCGCCCGAGGGCCTGTGCCGGTCCTTCGACGCCGCGGCCGGCGGCTACGCCCGCAGCGAGGGCGGGGCGCTCGTGGTGCTCAAGCGCCTGCCCGAGGCCCTGGCCGACGGGGACCGCATTCTGGGCGTGATCCGCGGCTCCTGCGTCAACCAGGACGGCGAGAGCACGGGCATCTCCGCGCCCAACGGAGCGTCCCAGGAGCAGGTGATCCGGGCCGCCCTGGCCGAGGCCGGCGCGGTTCCCGGCGACATCGCCTACATCGAGGCCCACGGCACCGGCACCCGGGTGGGCGACCGCACGGAGCTCACCGCCATCGGCGAGGTCATGGCCCCCGCGCGCGGCCCGGACGACCCCGTGCTCGTGGGCTCGGTGAAGTCCAACATCGGCCACCTGGAGGCCGCCTCGGGCATCGCCGGGCTGCTCAAGGTGGTCCTGGCCATGCGCCACGGCCTGATCCCCGGCGATCTGCACTTCCACACGCCCAATCCCAACGTCGACTGGGCGCGCTATCCCATCCGCGTCGTGGCCGCCAACACCCCCTGGCCCCGCGGGCCGAGGCCCCGCCTGGCCGGCGTCAGCTCCTTCGGCTTCGTGGGCACCAACGCCCACCTCATCCTGGAGGAGCCGCCCCTGGCCGGACCGCAGGCGGCGGACGGGCCGGCGGCGGAAGTCCCCGGCGTGCTGCCGCTTTCGGCGCGCGGGCCGGAGGACCTGCGGCGGCTGGCCCGGCGCTACGCGGAGTTTCTCAAGGCCGGGGCCGGCGGCGCGAGCCTGGCCGACATCTGCCGCACCGCCGGCGCGGGCCGCAGCCACTTCGAGCACCGCGCGGCCGTGGCCGCGGGCGATCTGGGCGGGCTGCTCGACGGCCTGACGGACCTGCTGGAGCAGGAGTCCTTCGCGCGGGCGGGCCGCGGCCCGGCCCGGGTGGCCTTCCTGTACACCGGCCAGGGCGCGCAGTCCGTGGGCATGGGCCGCCAACTCATGCGCGCGCAGCCCGTGTTCCGCCGGGCCATGGAGGAGTGCGACGCCATCTATCGCGCCACCGAGGACGCGGAGGGCGCGTCCCTGCTCGACCTGCTCTATGGGGACAACGCCGACGCGGAGACGGTCAACAACACGCGCTACGCCCAGCCGCTGCTGTTCTCCGTGGGCTATGCGCTGACGGAGCTGTGGCGTTCCTTCGGCGTGACGCCCGCGGCGGTGGCCGGGCACAGCGTGGGCGAGTACACCGCGGCTTGCGCGGCCGGGGTGTTCACGCTGCGCGACGCGCTCGGACTGGTGGCCCTGCGCGGCCGTCTCATGGGCTCCGCGCCGGGCGAGGGCCTCATGGCCGCCGTGTTCGCCCCGCGCGAGGCCGTGGAGCCGCTGCTCGCCGCGCAGGCCGGCGGCGTGTCCCTGGCCGCGCTCAACGCGCCGGACAACACCGTGATCAGCGGCTTCGCCGGGCCCATGCGGGCGGTCCTGGCCGAACTGGACGCCCGGGGCCTGCGCTGCCAGCCGCTGCGTGTGTCCCACGCCTTTCATTCGCCGCAGATGGACCCGGTGCTTGAGGCGTTCCGGCGGGCGGTCTCGGCCGTGCCGCTGTCCGAGCCGGTGATTCCGCTGATCTCCAACGCCACGGCGGCGGCCGCCGGGCCGGGCCTGCTCACGGACCCGGAGTACTGGGTGCGCCACCTGCGCGGCACGGTGCGCATGGCCGAGTCCCTGCGCTTCCTCCAGGCGGAGGGCTGCGCCGCGCTGCTGGAGCTGGGCCCCCGGCCCACGCTGCTGTCCTTCGCCCGGGCCTGCCTGGACGCGCCGCAGCCGCGTCTGGCCGCGTCCATGAAGTTCCGCGTGCCGGACCAGCTCGCCCTGGCCGAGGCCGCGGGCGAGCTCTACCAGGCCGGCGCGTCCCTGGACTGGGGGCTTTTCGCCGCGTCCGGCCGCAAGGCCGCGCTGCCCACCTATCCCTTCGGCGGCCAGCGCTGCTGGGTGGCGGGGGCGGTCGGCGAAGGCGCTGCGGCCGCGGGGCGGCCCGCTCCCGCCGCGGTCGGCGGCCATCCCCTTCTGGGCCAGCGCATCGAGACCCCGGCCATGCCGGGGACCGTGCTGTTCCAGATGGACATCCTGCGCGGGCGGCACCACTTCTTCGCCGAGCACGTGATCCTGGGCGTGGAGACCGCGCCGGCGGCCGCGCTGCTGAGCTGGGTCTGGCTGGCTGGCCGGGAGGTCTTCCCCGGCGAGGCCTTCGCCCTGGAGGACGTCACCCTGACCCAGCCGCTGATCCTCCACGACGCCGACCGCCTGGGCCAGATTCTCGTGCGCGAGATTTCGTCGCGGCGCTGCGCCTTCGAGTTCCTCAGCCGCGAGACCGGCGCGGGGGACGCCGCCGGGCCCTGGACGACGCATTGCACCGGCGTCATAGCGCGGGGCGAGCCGCAGGTCCCGGCGGATGCGCCGGACCTCGCGGCCCTGGAGGCGCGCTGCTCCTTCCGCGCCAGCGGCGCGGAGTTCTACGCCGCCATGTCCCGGCTGGGCTACGTGTACGGCCCGCGGTTCACGGGCATCGAGGCGGCCGCGGCCGACGGCGCGGACATGCTCTGCCGCTGGCGCGTGGCCGGGCGCGACGCCGGCACGCGCGACTACTGGATCACGCCGGGCGAGCTGGATGTCGTGTTCCAGTCGCCGGCCGTGGCCCTGCTGCAGGACGCCTCGCGTTCGCCCGGACCGGGGCTGATCCACATCCCGTTCTACGTGCGGCGCATCGCCTTTTTCCGCCGGCCGGAGGCCGGGCTCCTGCGCATCCACACGCGTTCCGAGGCCGTGGCCCGGGAGGGCGCAGGCTCCGTGGAAAGCTCCATGCGCGTGGTCGACGATCAGGGCGGGCTGGTGGCGGCCGTGGACGGCTTCGTGAGCGCCGCGGTGCCGCGCCAAGCCCTCCTGCGCGAGGAGCGCCGGAAGCAGCTGCGGCGCATGGCCTACGTGGAGGACTGGCGGCCGCGCGTCCTGCCGTCCGCCACGGCCGACGACCGGCCGCGCGCCTGGGCGCTTTTCGCCGAACCCGGCCCGGAGGCCGAGGCTCTGGCCGGGCTGCTGGCCCGGCACGGCCGCGTGTTCCGGCTCGAACCCGGCGCGGAGTTCGCGGAGCTTGGCGACGGCCGCTTCCGCATCGACTGGGAGCGGCCCGGCGCCTTCGCCGAGGCCCTGGCCCGGCTGGGGCTGGGCGGTGGGGAGCGCGCGGCGGTGATCCACATGCTGCCCGGCGCGTTCCCGGTTCTGGGCCAGGCCGCCGCGGCGGACATCGCCGCCGGGGCCGGCGCCCGTCTGCGCAGCCTGTTCTTCCTGACCCAGGCCGTGCTGGCCGCGGACTTCCCCTGCCGGCTCTATTGCGTCACCGCCGGCGGCCGGTTGGTCCGGGACGAGGACTGCGCGGCGCGGCCGCGCAGCTGCGGCGCGGAAGGCTTCTTGGCCGTGGCCGGCCTGGAGCTGCCGGAGCGCCGCGTGACGCACATCGACCTTTCGCCCGAGCCGGACGGGGCCGAGCTGGCCGCCCTGGCGGCGGAGCTGCTGGCCGACGGACCGGAGACGCGCGTCTGCCTGCGCCGCGGGGAGCGGCTGGTGGCGCGCCTGGCCCGCTGGCGGCCGGGGGGCGAGGCCGGCGGGCTGCCTCTGCCGCAGGGGCCCTACACCCTGGGGATCGGCGGCGGCGGGCTGGACGACATGCGCCTGATCCCCCAGGAACGCCGCGAACCGGGACCCGGCGAGGTGGAATACGCCATTGCGGCCTCGGGGCTGAACTTCAAGGACGTGCTGCGCTCCCTGGGCGAGCTGAAGGACAGCGTCAACCGCGTCGGCGGCGAGTCCGCGGGCGTGGTCACGCGCGTTGGGCCGGGAGTGGACGACCTGCGGCCCGGCGACGCGGTGATCTCCCGCGACATGGCCGGCGGCGGCTTCAGCAGCCACCAGACCTCGCCGCGGCGCTTCCTCGCGCGCAAGCCGGATTTCCTGAGCTTCGCCGAGGCCTCCGCCGTGCCCATCGCGTTCATGACCGCCTGGCACGGCCTGCTGGAGCTGGCGGGGCTCCGGCGGGGCGAGCGCGTGCTGATCCACGCCGCGGCCGGCGGCGTCGGCCTGGCGGCCGTGCAGATCGCCCTGGACGCCGGGGCGGAGGTCTTCGCCACGGCCGGCTCGCCGCGCAAGCGCGCGCTTCTGGCCTCCCTGGGCGTGGCCCGCGTGTTCGATTCGCGCAGCCTGGACTTCGCGGCGGAGATTCCGGCGCTCACCGGCGGCACGGGCCTGGACGTGGTGCTGAACTCGCTCACGGGCGAGGCCCTGCGCCGGAGCCTGGCGCTCCTGGGCCCGCGCGGCCGGTTCATCGAGCTGGGCAAGCGCGAGATCCTGACGCCGGCCATGGTGCGCGCCCTGCATCCCACGGCGGCCTATCACGCCTTCGACCTCACCGACGTGCTGGCGGCTTCCCCGGACGCCCGGGCGGACATGTTCGCGGCGCTGATGGACAAGTTCGCCGCCGGCGCGCTCAAGCCCCTGCCGGTGCGCGCCTTCCCCGTGCGCCAGGCCCCGCGGGCCTTCCGCTTCATGGCCCAGGCCCTGCACGTGGGCCGGGTGGCGCTGACGCACGACGCGGTCATGCGCGCGCGGGAGCTGCCGGACGGCGCGCCCCTGCGGCCCGACGGAACGTACCTGATCACCGGCGGCCTCGGCGCGCTGGGCCTGGAGCTGGCCGGCTGGCTGGCGGACCATCCGGTGGGGACCATCGTGCTGGCCGGGCGGCGGCCGCCTTCCGGGGCGGCGCTGGAGCGCATCGAGACCCTGCGGCGGGGCGGAGCGGACGTGCTCGCCGCGCAGTGCGACGTGTCCGACGCCGCGGACTGCGCGCGGCTCATGGCCCGGATCGACGCGCTGCCGCACCCGCTGCGCGGGGTGATCCACGCCGCGGGCGTGCTCGACGACCGCAGCATCGCCCAGATGGACTGGGAACGCTTCGCCGCCGTGCTCCAGCCCAAGACGCAGGGAGCCTGGAACCTGCACAGGGCGACGCGCGGCCGCCTGCTGGACTTCTTCGTGCTGTTTTCCTCGGCCTCGTGCACCCTGGGCAACCGGGGCCAGGCCAACTACGCCGCGGGCAACGCCTTCATGAACGCCCTGGCGCTGCACCGCCGGGCGCAGGGGCTCTGCGCCGCGAGCGTGTGCTGGGGCCCCTTCGCCGAGGTGGGCATGGCCGCCGGCGGCAGTCAGGCCGGCGCGCGCATGGCCAAGAGCGGCATCCTGGGCCTCCGCCCGGCCGACGGCGTGGCCGCGCTGGCCGGGATCATCGGCCAGGACCTCGCCGTGCCCACCATCGTGGACATGGACTGGCGGACGTTTTGGGAGACCCTGCCGGAGGACCTCGCCGCCACGTTCTTCGAGGATTTGGCCGCGTCCGGCTCCGCCGCGCTTCCGGCCGCGGGCGCGGACCGGCGGGAGGGCGAGGACTCCGGCGCGGCCTCGGCGCTGGCTCGTGTCAAGGCCGCCCCGGCGGACGGGCGGCCGGCCCTGGTCCTGGATCTGGTGCGCCGGCTGGCCGGCCGGATCATGGGCTACACGGACATGAACCTCGTGCCCACGGACCTCTCGATCACGCGCATGGGGCTGGATTCGCTCATGACCATGGACTTCCGCAACCAGGTGGAGAAGCGTCTGGCCGTGCAGCTGCCCTATGCCTTCCTGGCCGAGCACGCCAGCCTGGAGGACATCGCCGCGCGCGTCGTCCGGGAGCTGCCCCGGTGAGCCCCGCCGGCGGCGGAGAGGCCGCGCCATGAGCCTGCCGCCGGACGTCGAACGCCGCGCGCCCATGTCCTCCGCGCAGCGGCGGATCTTTCTGCAATGCCAGCGGCCCGGGGGCGAGCGCGCCTACCATCTGCTCCATCTGGCGCGGCTGCGCGGACCCTTTCCGCTGGAGCCGGCGCGGGCCTTCGCCGCGCGCCTGGCGGCCCGCCACGACGCCCTGCGCTCCTGCTTCCGGGTGGCGCGCGGCGAGTTCCTCTGCGAGGTCCGCCGCCGGGTGGAGATCCCGCTCACGCTGCTGCCGCCGGCCCAGCCGGACAGCGACCCCCTGGCCCTGGCCGAGGCCCTGGCGGAGGAGCACGACCGGCCCTTCGACCTGTCCGCGCCGCCGCTGCTCCGGCTGCTGATCCAGCCGCTGGGGCCGGAGGACCGCATCCTGCTGTTCAACTGCCACCACCTGATCTTCGACGGCTATTCCGGCGCGCTCCTGGCGCGGGACATCCGTGACGCCCTGGCCGGCCGGGAGCTGCGGCCCATCGCCCGACGCGCCGCCGACTTCGCCGACTGGGAGCGGGAGTTCTTCGCCTCGGCGGAATACGCGCGGCAGCGGGACTTCTGGCTGGCGCGCCATGCGCGGCCGCCCGAGCGTCTGGGCTTCCCAACGGACTTCGCCCCGCCGCAGGGCAAGAGCTTCCGGGGCGCGTCGCTCATCCGCCACCTGGACACGGCCGGGCTCAAGGCCTTCTGCCGGGAGCGGGGCGCGACCCTGTTCACCGTGCTGCTCGCGGCGTTCGCCTGCGTCCTGCACCGCAGCACCGGCCGGACGGAGATCACCCTGGGCACGCTGATCTCCCCACGCGAGGCCGGCGGCTTCCAGGACGTGATTGGGCTCTTCGCCAACACCCTGCCGCTGACCCTGAGCCTGGACCCGGCCATGCCCTTCGCGGCGTTTCTGGAGCGCGTGCGCGGCACGGTGACCGCCGCCATGAGCAACGCCGAATTTCCCTTCGAGCATCTGGTGGCGCAGCTGCCGTTCGCGGAGCAGGGCGAGCGCAACCCCCTCGTGGACGTGGTGTTCAACTACGAGCGGTCGGCCGGGAACCGCGTGGAGACCTTCGGCGGCGCGACGCTGGAGCCCCTGGACTGCTACGCCGGGGTGAGCATGTTCGACTTCGCCGTGGATCTCGTGGAGTACGCCGACGCGGTGCGCGTCCGGCTGGAGTACTGTACGGATCTCTACCGCGAGGCGACCATGACCGGCCTGCTCAACGCCCTGGCCGCCGTGGCCGGGCGGATCTGCGCCGAGCCGGATGTCCCCGTCGGCCGGCTCGGCCTGCTCACGGCCGAGGACGGGGCCCGGCTCGCGCAATGGAACGACACGGCGCGGCCGGCCGCCGGCGGAACCTTTCTGGAGGCCTGGCGGCGGCGGCTGGGCGAATACGCCGACAATCCGGCGCTGCGCCAGGGCGGCAGGGAGCGGACCTACGCCTGGCTGGACGCGCGGTCCGAACGCCTGGCGCGGGCGTTGCGCGGCCGGGGCGTCGCGCCGGGTGACGTGGTGGCCGTGGCCCTGGAGCCCGCGCCGGACTGGCCGGCGGCGCTCCTGGCCCTCTGGCGGATCGGGGCGGCGTACCTGCCTCTGGACACCGGGCAGCCGGCGCGGCGGCTGTCCTTTCAACTGGCCGACAGCGGCGCCGTCCTGGTCCTGACCCAGGCGTCCCTGCGCCCGGCCTTTGCGGATTTTCCGGCCGTGGCCGCGCTGGAGGAGCTGGAGCCGGCGGCCGGCGCGGCGGACTCACCGGACGTCGCCGCGGACCCCGGCCGCGCCGCGTACGTCCTGTACACCTCCGGCAGCACGGGCGAGCCCAAGGGCGTCGTGGTGGAGCAGCGCGCCGTGCAGGCCCACATCGAGGCCGTGCAGGCCGTGTACCGCCTTCAGCCGGACGACAACGTGCTCCAGTTCGCCGCGCCGACCTTCGACGCCTCACTGGAGCAGATCCTGGCGACCCTGGCCGCCGGGGCCTGCCTGGTGCTCCCGGACGCCCGCCTCAAACCCCCGCGCGACATGCTGGCCTTCCTCGCGGCCGAGGAGATCACGGTGGCCGAATTCCCGCCGGCCTACCTCCGCGAGCTGGTCCCCGTCCTGGCCGAGGCCGGGGCGCGGTCCCTGCGCCGGCTGCGGCGGCTGGCCTCCGGCGGCGAGGCCCTGGACATGGACCTGGCCCGGGAGCTGCTGCGCCTGCTGCCCGCCGGCGCGCGGCTGATCAACTTCTACGGCCCGACCGAGGCGGCCATGGCGGCCTCGGGCTTCGTCGCGCCGGCGGACCTCGCGCCCTACGCGGCCCTGCGCAGCCTGCCCATCGGCCGGCCCCTGGCCAACACACGGGTCCACGTGCTCGGGCCCGGCGGGGCGCTGCTGCCCGTGGGCCTGACCGGGGAGCTGGGCATCGCCGGCGAGCGCCTGGCGCGGGGCTACTTGAACCGGCCGGAACTCACCGCCGAGCGCTTCGTCCGCCTGGAAACGCCGGCGGGGCCGGAGCGCGTCTACCGCACCGGGGACCGGGCGCGCTGGCTGCCGGACGGGGAGCTGGAGTTCCTGGGCCGGCTGGATCGCCAGGTGCAGGTGCGCGGCCACCGCGTGGAGCCGGGCGAGGTGGAGCAGGCCCTTCTGGCCCATGCGCAGGTCCGCGACGCCGTCGTGCTGCCGGGGGAGGACGGCGGGCTGCTGGCCTTCACGACCGGTCCGGCCGGGCCGCGCGAGCTCGCCGCCTGGCTGCGCGGGCGGCTGCCGGACTACATGCTTCCGGCGGGCTTCGCCGTCCTGCCGGCCATTCCGCGCACCGCCGCCGGCAAGCCCGACCCGGAGGCGCTGCGGGCGGCCCGGCTGGCGGCGACGGACGTCATCGGCCCCGGCGGACCGGGACGCGAGCCGCCCCTCGACGCCCTGGAGTGGGAGCTTTGGGGCGTCTGGCGGGACGTGCTCAAGACCGCGGACTTCGGCCGCGGCGACGTTTTCCAGCAGCTGGGCGGCAACTCCCTGGGCCTGCTGCAGGTCATGACCGAGGTCCGCAACCGCCACGGTGTGGACCTTCCGCTGTCCCTGCTCCTGGGTTCGCCGAGCATCGCCGCTCTGGCGGAGCACATCCGCGGGGCCGGCGGCGGGAGCGACGCCTCCCGCGTCGTGGCCTTCGGCCGGAAGGAGCGGGCGGCCGGGCCGACCGTTGCGCTGCTGCCCGCCCTGGGCGGCCTGCTCCTCGACGTCGCGGACCTCGGCGCGGCGCTTGCCGGGCGGGCGGAGACCTCCGGCGTCTTCGGCCTGGAGCTCCCCCTGGGAGACGACGAGCGCCTTGCGGCTGCGGACGGCGATCTGGTCGGGGCCCTGGCCGCCGCCGCCCTCGAATCGCTGGAGGCCGCCGCCGGACGCGACGCCTTGGCCGGCGGCGTGCTCGTGGGCTACTGCTTCGGCGCGCTGGTGGCCCTGTGCATGGCCGGCGCGCTGGAGGCCGGCGGCGCGCCCCTGCGTCGCCTGGTGCTTCTCGACGCGATGGCCCCGGGCTGCAACGAGGCGGAGGCGGCCCTGGACCGGCGCGGGCTGCTGAACATGGCCGTGGACATGCTGCTTGGCGGCGATGCCGCCGCCTGGGTCCCGGCGGCGGTGGACGAGGCCGAGGCGCAGGCCTGCGCCCGGGCCCTGGCGCTGCTGCAACAGGCCCGGCGCGCGCCCCTGGCCCTGACGGCGGAGGATCTCCGGCGGGACATCGGCGCTCTGGCCCGGCGGGTCGCGGCGCAGGCCGTAAGCGCCCAGGCCGCGCCCATCCGCGCGGACATCCTCCAGATCCGGGCCCAGGACGAGCCCGGCGACCGGGAGGCCGAGGCGTGGCGCTGGGATTGGTCGGCCTGGACCACCGGGACCTTTTCCGTGCACTGGACGCCGGGAAATCATTTCACCATGATCAAGGGCGGCAACGCTGCGGCCCTGGCCGCGCTTGTGGCGCGGCCGGACGCGGCCGGGCGCTGAACGAAGGAGCGGACATGCGCGAATTGGCGGGGAAGGTGGCGGTGATCACCGGTGCGGCCAGCGGCATCGGCCGGGCCCTGGCCGGACGCTGCGCCGCCGAGGGCATGCGGCTGGCCCTGGCGGACATCGAGGCGCCGGCCCTGGAGCTGGCGGCGGCGGAGCTGCGCGCCGGCGGAACCGAGGTTTTGGCCGTGCGCACGGACGTCTCGCGCTGGGAGGACGTGGCGGCCCTGGCCCGCAGCGTCGTGGACGCCTATGGCGCGGCGCACCTCGTGTGCAACAACGCCGGGGTGGCCGCGGGCGGCACCGTTTGGGAAACGCGCCTGGAGGACTGGCGCTGGGTCCTCGGGGTGAACCTCTGGGGCGTGATCCACGGGGTGCGGGCCTTCACGCCCATCCTGCTGGCCCGGAAGGAGGGCCACATCGTGAACACGGCCTCCATCCAGGGCCTGATCACGCACCATCCGTTCTCGTCCAACTACCAGGTGAGCAAGCACGCGGTGCTGGGCCTGTCGGAGCAGCTGCACCACGAACTGGCCGGAACCGGCGTCGGGGTCTCGGTGCTCTGCCCGGGCTGGGTGCGCACGCAGATCGCGGACGCCAGCCGGAACCGGCCGGATTACGCGCCGATCAGCGCGCCGGGCGCGTTCAGCCCGGCCCAGGAGGAGACCCTGGAGCAGTGCGCCGAGGCCCTGCGCCGCGGCGACGATCCGGAGCGCATGGCCGCCGCCGTGCTCGCCGCCGTTCGCGAGGAGCGCTTTTACGTCCTGCCGCATCCGCAGTGGCTGCCGTATGTGCGCGCGCGGATGGAGGGCATTCTTGACGGCCGGGCGCCCGGGGCCGCGCCGGTGGATGCGCTGGCCTGCGCGCCGGGCGTCCCGGCGGACGAATCCGCGGGCGGCCCCGGCCGAGGTCCGGGAGGCTGAGGGCGGCCATGCCGGAGCGGCGCGACGTGACCTTTTCCAGCCGCGGGCTGTCCCTTTCCGGCTGGCTGTTCCTGCCCGAGGGGCCCGCGCCCGTCGGCGACCGGCCCGCCGTGGCCCTGGCTCACGGCCTGTCCTGCGTCAAGGAGCAGGGCCTGGAGCACGTCGCCGGGCGCTTCGCCGCCGCAGGCCTGGCCGCCCTGGCCTTCGACTTCCGGACCTTCGGCGCGAGCGCGGGCGAGCCGCGCGGCCAGGTCTTTCCCCTGGAGCAGGCCGAGGACTACCGCAGCGCCGTCGACTGGCTCGTGGCCCAGCCGGGCGTGGACCCGGCGCGCATCGGCGTCTGGGGCACCTCGCTGTCCGGCGGGGTCGTGCTGCATCTGGCCGCCGGCGACCGCCGCGTCAGGGCGGTGGTCGCCCAGGTCCCCTCGCTGCTGACCAGCGAGAACTGCCGCTTTTTGCAGCCCGGCCCGGCGGGGCCCATCGCGGCCCTGCAGCGGTTCGAAAGCGTGAAGCGCCGCCGGGACGACGCGGTCCCGACCATTCCGGTGGTCGCGCCCGCGGGCGAGCCCTGCGTGTTCGCCGACGACGAGTGTCGTCGGGCCTACGCGGACATGGCGGTCCCGGCCTGGCGCAACGCCGTGGCCTTGGAGTCCCTGGAGCGGCTCCAGGCCTTCGACGCCGCCGCGCACATCGGGCGCATCGCGCCAACGCCGCTTTTGCTCATCGGCGCGGAGGCGGACACGTTGATTCCGGTGGAGCTGGTGCGCCAGGCCTTTGCCCGCGCGGGCGAGCCCAAGGAGTTGGTGCTGCTGCCCTGCGGCCATTTCGACGTGTACGCGGAGCCCTGGCGCGGCCGCGCGGCGGCGGCGGCGGCGGAGTGGCTGGCCCGCGTGCTGCGGGCCGGCCCGCCGTCCTTGACAGGCCGCCGCGATTGACGTTGTAAGAGTCGGGAAGGAAAAAGGCCGCGTCGGCGGAGCGTCGCCGGCCGGAGCAAGGGGGACAGGGTGCGAGGAATTCGGGTGTACTGTCTGGCGTTGGCCTGCGTGCTCGGCGTTGCGTTTTCCGCGCCGGCCCTGGGCGCGGGCAAGTCCCAAGCGGCCAAGGCCCGTCCGGCGGCGGCGCGGGTCTTCCGCGTGGGTGTGCTGGAGGCCGGGCCCAACTGGGTCCACGAGAAGATGCTGGAGGCCCTGGAGACCGCCTTCAAGGCCAAGGGCTGGGGCGACCGCGTGATCTTCCCCCCGGACGCGCGCAAGACCGGCGCGTGGAACAAGGGCGGCCGGAACCAGACCCAGGCCTACGCCGCCGAACTCATGGCCCGTCAGGATCTGGACTGCATCATCGGCATGGGCACCGAGGCCGCCCTGGCGCTCATGGCCAAAAACAACCGCCATACGCCCGTGGTGGCCATGACCCTCTCCGATCCCATCGCCTCGGGCCTGGTGAAGAACGAGCAGGACTCCGGCGTCGACAACCTGACCACCGCCATCATCCCCGACCAGTGGCTGAACATGCTGCGGATGTTCTACAGCGTGGTGCACTTCAAGAAGCTCGGCGTCATCTACACGAACACCCGGCCGGGCCGCACCTACGCCAACGTGGAGGACGCCCGCGACGTGGCCCGCGAAAAGGGCGTGCCGCTGCTGGAATACTCAAGTCTGGAGGGCGAGGCCACTGCGGCGCAGTGCATGAAGGGTCTGGACGCGCTCATCGCCAAGGGCATGGACGCCTTCTACGTGCCGGACATCCCCTGCTTCGACTGGACCGGGAACGATCCCCGGCCGCTGTTCGAGCACTTGGCCAAGCACAAGGTGTCCACCTTCGCCCGCACCGGCGTGGCGCTGGTGCAGCTTGGCGCGCTCATGGGCTCCTGCTCCTTCGACATGCGGCCTCTGGGCGAGTTCCACGCCGCGCAGATGATCGCCATCTTCCAGGGCCGGAAGCCGCGCGAGCTGTCCATGATCACCAAGGGCGACCTGGGCCTGGCGCTGAACCTCGAAACCGCGCGCAAGATCGGCCGCGACTTCTCCTCCGACGTGCTCGTCAGCTCCGACGTCATCGTCAGCCGCACGCTGAGCCTGGATTCCGTGCGCAAGTGGTATTGAGCAGGCCGTCGAGCGAGGCGTCCAGCAGTTTCACGTCCACGGGCCCGTCCGCGGCCAGGGCGCAGATCCAGCCCGCGCCCACGTCCGGCCGCGCCACGCGCCAGGCGGTTCCCCCGACGCGGATCTCCGCGCCGCGCGCGTCCACAGTGGCGGGCTCCACGCCGAGCCCCCGGCCGTCGGCCTTGAGCGCGGCCTCCTTGGCCGTCCAGAGGCGCAGCAGGGTCCGGTTCGGATCCGCCGCAGTCTGAATCTCCGCCCATTCCTCCGGGCCGAAGCCCAGGCGCAGCCCCTCGGGATCGCGCAGGGCGAGCGGCTCCACGTCCACCCCCACGCGGCCCGCCGGGCGGATGGCGCACAGGGCCAGCCCGGCGCAGTGGCTGATGTTGAAGTCGGCCGCAAGGCCCGCAAGTCGCGGCCGGCCGGCGGCGTCGCGCGTCCAGGCGTCGAGGCTGGCGTCCAGGCCCAGGTGCGCCAGCCCGGCGCGCAGGAGCAGTCGGCCGAGGATGCGGGCCTGGCGGTCCTGCCAGCGGCGCAGGTCCTGGACTTCGCCGTGCATGGCCGGCGGCAGGAGGGCGAGGGCGGCGGCGAAGTCCGCCGGGTCCCAGGGGACGGGATCGGCCGCGCGCAGCAGCAGCGCCGCGCGGGGCGGGGCGGTCATGTCCGCGGCTGCCCGCAGTGGGCGCAGGGCTTGGCCGGCCCGGCGACGATGAGCAGCAGCAGCCCCACCAGCGGGGTCAGCAGCAGGCTGGCGAAGAAGAAGCCCCAGAATCCGAGCCGCTTGTGGCGGCCGAAGTAGCCGAGGATCAGGCTGCACACGAAGATGAAGCCGAACAGCGCCGGGGTCATTGCTCCACCTCCGCGGTGGCGTTGCCCGCTTTGATGCTCGCGGGATTGAACAGCTGCGTTCCGTTGTTGAACTTCTTGAGCGAGTCCTCGATGCCGCGCAGGTTCTTCTTGAGCGACTTCCAGGAGCCGTCGAAGCCGCCGCCGGCGTCCTTGGCCGGCGGTTCGGGCGCGGCGACCTGTGCGGGCGGGGCGCCCTTCTGGCCCTTGGGCATGGGCTCGGTGTTCAGGATCACCGGCAGGCCGCCGGGACCGCTGACGATGACGAACTTGGCGTTCTGCGAGGCGGCCAGCTCCTTGGTGGCCTCGATGCCGCTCCAGCGCAGGAAGTTCTCGGTCAGGCCGCGGTTGACGGTCTCCTGGTAGAGACGGACGCTCTCGGCCTGAATGTAGCGTTCCTTGAGCTGCTCGCCGGCCTTGAGCAGGATGTACTTGTAGCGCAGGTAGTCCTGCTCGGCGGCGAACTTGAGGTCGATGGCCTCGTTGACCTGCTGGGGCAGGCTGATGCTGCCCACGACCAGGGAGTCGATGACCACGGGCCGGCGGCCCAGCTGCTCCACGGCCTGGACCATGATTTCGTCCTGGAGCTTGAGCGGCGCGCTGGTGTACAGGTCCTCGGGCCAGTAGCTGCCCACGGTGTTGCGGATGGAGGAGGTGACGATGGGCAGGACGAGCTTGGTCTTGTACTCCGGCCCGATCTCCTTGTGCAGCTCGGGCACGAGATCATAGATGGGATAGAAATAGACGGCGGCCTTCATGTTCACCGTGAGCCCCCCGCGGGAGAGCACGGAGATGTCGACCTTCTCCTGCTGCAGGCGGGTGTCGTAGATGTACATGATGTCCCACGGCAGGATGACGTGGATGCCTTCCTTGTAGACCTTGTCCAGCACGGTGCCGCCGAACAGGCGCGAGTACAGGATGCCGACCTCGCCGGTGTGGATGCTGACGACCATGTACGGCCAGAGCAGCACGAGCAGCAGGGCCAGGACGATGCCGTAGACGCTGAGGGCGATTCTGCGCCCGGCCAGCCAGCGTTTGAAGGCCTCGCGCCGGGAGGGCGCGGGTGCGGGCGCGGGTGCGGTTTCGGGCGTGGTCTGGGGCTCAGTCTCGTGATCCATTCGGTGCCGTGCCTCTCCAGTATTTGTCCAGGGTCTGGTCGATGCACTGCCGCTCGACGGTGACGCAGGCGTCCTTGTTCATGTGCTCGCCGATGCACATGCTGTACACGGTGGGGCAGTACTGCACCTCGTGGATGAACAGGCCAAGCAGCGGCGGGGACTTGAGCGTGTTGCGCGCGGTGCGGATGATGGCGTCCACGTACGTGATGTTGCAGGGGCGCTTGCGCTCCAGGGGCGTTGTCGCGGCGTCGTAGCACTGCACGCGCTTGCGGATGATCGCCTCGTAGTCCTCCGCGCCGATGCGCGAGGGCTGCACCTGCTTGGCCGCCTCATACATGGCGAGGGCCGCGTCGATGTTCGAGCGGACCCGTTCCTGGGCGCACGCGGTTTCCGGCGTCCAGGCCGCTAGGCAGACGCCCACGGCCGCGGCCAAGAGCAGCAGCCCTGGACGCGTGGCGGGTCGCCTGAAGATGAAGGGCGCAGGCAATGGAGCCTCCTCGAAGCCTGGGAGGCGGCGTCCCGCACGCAGGCCGGGACGGCGCGCCGTTAGCTGGCTGCCGGGGCCTCGGCCTGCTCCGCGGGAGCCGGCTTCTTGCGCAGCTTGCCGACGAAGGCCTTGCCTTCCTCGTACTTTTCCTTGAAGGCGGCGCCGATCTTGTCCGTCTCGACGTTCAGCAGGGTCCCGCCGGAGGCGAAGTGCTTTTCGAACACGCGGCCCACGGCGTAGGTGGAGGCCCCGCCGACGATGCACAGGGCCGAGGCGCTGGCCGTCCAGCCGACCACCGGGATCATCTTGAACAGGCTGAAGAAGGCCGGGGCGAGACCCACCGGCAGCACCGTTCCCACCAGGGACCCGAGCAGGGTCTTGACCAGGTCGGCGCGGAAGGGGACGCCGTGCTTCTCGGCCAGGGCGCGCACCAGCTCCACCTGGATGGCGTAGAGCCCGACCAGATCGAGCAGGGGCACCGGGGCCATGCCCAGGGCCACCGCGCCGTAGACGCGTTTGCGGATGATCTCGTCGATTTCGTGCTGGGGAATGGGGGCCTTGGGCTCCTCGGCGACGGGCGCCTCAAGAGCGGCCTGGGGTTCTTTTTCCGTCGTGCTGGCGGCGGTCATGGCTGCCTCCTGGCGAATGGGTTGGCGTGGCTGCCGAAAGACGTTGCGCGCGTCTTGGCCCGGGGCGTTGCGCGGAACGTCGCGCGCGGCCTCCGGACCGGACTTTCCTGAGATGTCAGTTCTGTACAAACATCATGGGCAACAGTCAAGGCAGGCGGACGGGAGAAGCGTTACGCCGCCTTGTTCGTTGAAATATCTCATCTTGCCAAGTCCCACCGGCCGATGTAGGTACGCGGCCATGCGACCGCTGCCCTGGCTCGAGATCGCGCACGATGCGACGACGCCCGCCCGCCTGATCCCGGCCTTGAGCTCCGCGCTGGTGGTCGGTCTGCTGATCGTCGTCATCGAGATCTCGCTGGCCTCGCTGATCTTCGCCGGCCCCCTGGCGCAGTTCGCGCCGCAGGCCGCCGGGCTCACCCTCTGCGCCGGCTTCGCCATGTGCCTTCTGGTGGCGCTGTTCAGCGCCCTGCCGGGGGGCATCTGCTGCCCGCAGGACTCGCCCGCGGCGATCATGGCCTCGGCGGCGGCGGGCATCGCGGCCAGCCTGTCCGCCGCGGGCGTCCCGCTGGACTCCCGCGCGGCCTTCGCCACCGTGGCCGCGGCCATGAGCCTGTCCACCATCTGCACCGGCGCGATGTACATGCTCCTGGGCCGCTTCCGCCTGGGCAACCTCGTGCGCTACATCCCCTATCCCGTGGTCGCCGGCTTCATGGCCGGCGTGGGCTGGCTGCTGGTCCGCGGCAGCTTCGCGATCATGGTCGACGTGCCGCTGGGGCTGGACGGCCTGCCCAAGCTCCTGGAGCCGGGCATGATCCTGCGCTGGTCCCCCGGGCTGCTCATGGGCCTGTGTCTGCTGGTGGGGCTTTCGCGCCTGCGCCACGCGGCGGTGCTGCCGGCCACGCTCGGGCTGGCCCTGGCGGGCTTTGCGGCCTGGGTGTTTTTTTCCGGGCAGGGGCTGGCCGGCGCGGCCGGGGCCGGGCTGCTCCTGGGCGGCATGCCCTCCGGGAGCATGCTCTGGCCGGTGTTCTCGCCGTCGGACTTCCTGCTCGTGCGCTGGGACGCCCTGATCAACGACCTGCCGCAGCTGCTGACCATCCCCCTCGTGGCGTCCATGTCCTTCCTCCTGACGTGCAGCGGCCTGGAGGCGGCCTTCCGCCAGGACCTGGACATCCGCGGCGAGCTGTACCTCAACGGCCTGGCGAACTTTCTGGGCGGCGCGTGCGGCGGCCACGGCGGCTTCACCGCGCTCAGCCTGTCGATGATCGGCAACATGACCGGCGCGAATTCGCGGCTGGTGGGCCTGGGCGCGGCCCTGCTCACCGCCCTGGCGACCTTCTGGGGGGCCGGCCTCATCGGCTACGTGCCGCGCTTCCTCCTGGGCGGCCTGGTGCTGTTCATGGGCCTGTCCATGCTGGTGAGCTGGGCCCTGGGCGCGCGCAGGAGCGTCACGCCCCTGGAATACGGCGTGGTCCTGGCCATCCTGTGCGCCATCGGCGTCCTGGGCTTCCTCTCGGGGGTGGCCGTGGGACTGGTGCTGGCCGCGCTGCTCTTCGTGATCAAGTACAGCCGCATCCCGGTGGTGCGCGTGGACACGGACATCAGCGCCCTGTCCAGCGCGCGGCGGCGTTCGGTTCCGGATCGCCACGTGCTGCGCGGCCAGGCCGGGGACGCGCGCCTGCTCGGCGCGTCCGGCTACCTGTTCTTCGGCTCGGTCAGCACTATCAGCCAGAACATCTCCGCCCGCCTCGCCGGGGAGCGGCCGCCCAGCTTCTTCCTGCTGGACTTCTCCGAGGTGGACGGCTTCGACTCCTCGGCCATGAACAGCTTCGTGCGCATGATCCAGCGCTGCGAGGCTGCGGGCTGCCGGCTGGCCTTCGCCGCGGCCCCGGCCCAGCTGGAGGAGCTGATGCGGCGCTCCGCCCCGGCGGAGGCCCTCGCCGCGCATTTCTTCCCGGACCTGGACCGGGCCCTGGAGTGGTGCGAGGACGCGATCCTGGCGCGCGAATACGCCCGCCTGGAGAAGGGCAAGGCCGCCGGCGGGCAGGACGAGCTTTTCGACAGCGCCGTGGACGACATGCTGCGCCAGCTCGAACAGGGCGAGCGCTTCGAAACCCTGCTCGACGGCCTGGGACCGGGACTGGCGCGGCGGACGGCCGCGGCGGGCGAGGTCATCCTGCGCCAGGGCGAGGACCCCGGCGGGGCGCTGCTGTTCATCTCCGGCCAGGCCGAGGAGGTCCGCCACGGGCCCAACGGCGCGTCCACGCGCCTGCGCACCCTGGCCGCCGGGGCCATGGCCGGACGCATCGGCCGGGACGGCGACGCCGGCGCGCCCGGCGAGATCACCGCCCTCACGGACTGCTCCGTGGCCTTCCTGTCGGCCGAGGATCTGGCGGCCCTGGAGGCCGAGCGGCCCGCGGCGGCCCTGGCCTTCTACCGCCTCTACGCCGAACTCCTGGAGGCGCGGCGCGCCGGCCCGGATCTGGGCGCGGCGGAAGCCTAGCCCTCCAGCTCGATCCTCTCCTCGCAATACGGCGTGGTGGGTCGCAGCGCGGCGGAGTTCCGCCGGAACGTCAGCCCCGTGTGGAGCTGGCGCAGCAGCGCCGTGGTCGGCCCCTCGCTGAGCAGGCGGCAGACCTCGCGCGTGTCCCGGCCGAGGATGCGGCAGGCCTCCAGGGTGGGGCAGAAGTTGGCCGAGCGGATCACCAGCCGCCGGGCCTCGCGCCGGGCCACCGGGGCCTCCTCCGGTCCGATGGCCGGCGCATCTTTGATATTGAATTCAATTGCGGGTGCAGGAAGAAATTATCCCGTTCGCCCGTCCTGGCGCGATCCTTGCTGCGCAACCTCGGGCGGCAATCCCTGCCGCCGGCCATCGACAAGGAGCGCCCCATGCCCGTCCCGTCCGTTTCCGTGCCGCCGCCGGACCTGAGCATCTGCTTTGGCGGGGGCGACTACGCCCAGAGCGCGCAGATGCTGCTGGACTTCTTCACCCGCCACGCGGGGCTGCAACCCCACGAGCGGGTGCTCGACGTGGGCTGCGGCGCAGGCCGCGCGGCCTGGGGCCTGGCCGACTACCTGAGCCCCCCGGGGAGCTACAGCGGCTTCGACACCTTCCCGGCGGGCGTGGACTGGTGCCGCGAAAATCTCGCGCCGGTCTTGCCGAACTTCGAGTTCCGCACGGTGGAGGTCTTCAGCGGGGTGTACAACCCCTACGCCAGCGTCGCCGCGGATTCCTTCCGCTTTCCCTACGCCGACGCCTCCTTCGATCTCGTGGTCCTGGTTTCGGTGTTCACGCACATGCTGCCGGCGGACGTCGCCAACTACCTTGCGGAGATCGCGCGGGTGCTCGCGCCCGGCGGCCGGATGTTCGCCACGTTCTACCTGATGAACGACGCGGTGCGGGAACTGCTGGCCCGGGGCGGGAGCAACCCGGACTTCACCCGGCGCTACGGCGGCTTCTGGGTGGCCGACCCGGCCTCCAAGGAGGACGCGGTGGCCTATGAGGAGCACTTCGTGCGGGCCATGCTGGAGTTTGAGGGGCTGACCGTGACCCGGCTCGTGCCGGGCCGCTGGTGCGGCCGCGGGGTGTGCGAGAACGGCCAGGACATGCTCGTGGCCGTGAAGCCGGCGGGCTAGTCCTCGGCCGGGCCGTCGTCCGTCCCGTCGCCCCCGCCGGGGTGCGCGCCGGGCAGCGGGAACACGAGGATGAACCGCGCGCCCGCGCCGGAACGCGGCCGGGCGTGGATGGACCCGCCGTAGTCCTGCATGATCCCGTAGCTGATGGACAGTCCCAGCCCGGTGCCCTTGCCCACCTGCTTGGTGGTGAAGAAGGGCTCGAAGATGCGGCTGAGGATCTCCCGGTCGATGCCCCTGCCCGTGTCCGCCACCTCGGCGACGACCGTGCGCCGCCGGGCGCGCGTGCGCAGGGTGATGCGGCGGTCGCGCCCGGCGCAGGGCGTCTGGGCGCACTTGTCCTCGATGGCGTCGCGGGCGTTGAGCAGGAGGTTCATGAACACCTGCTCCAGCCGGCCGGGATCGGCCAGCACCGGCGGCAGGTTCTCGGCCAGGTCGAAGACCAGCTCGATGCCGCGCACGTGGAGCTGCTGGTTGAAGAACTCGCAGGTCCTGCGGATGACCTCGTTGACGTCCACGGGCCCGGCCTCCTGGGCGGCCGGCTTGCGCCCGAACTCGCGCATGTGGGTGATGATCCGCACGCCGCGGGCCACGTTGGCCTTGATCTTCCCGGCCATCTCGCGCAGGGCCGCCTCGTCCGGCGGCCGGCCCTGGTCCAGGCGGCGCAGGAAGAAGTCGGCCACCATCTGGAGCACGGCCAGGGGCTGGTTCAGTTCGTGGGCCACGCCCGTGGCCATCTCGCCCAGGGTGGCCATGCGCGAGGCCTGGACCATCTGCCGCTCGGCCTTGATGCGCTCGGACACGTCCGTGGCCGAGGCCAGGATCACCGTGCGGCCGTCGAACTCCGAAAGCGCGGCGGTGATGTTGGCGTAAAGGATGCGGCCGTCGCGGGCCAGGGTGCGCACGCGGGTCAGGGTTTCGCCCCGGGCCAGGGCCTGCCGCCGCTCGCCGGCCTCCTCGGCCGGGAAGAGCGTCCCGGCGTCCATGCCGATGAACTCGCTGCGGCGGTGGCCGTACAGCTGGGCCGCGCCGCGGTTGGCGTCCAGGACGGCCAGGGTCTCGGCGTCGACGACGAACAGGGCGATGGGCGTGTTGTTGAAGATGTCCTGATACTTGCGCTCGTTCTTGCGCAGCTCCTCCTCCAGGCGCTTCCTGGGGGTGATGTCCAGGCACATCTCCATGGCCGCGGTGATCTCGCCGTTCTCGTCGCACAGCGGCGAGGTGGTGACGAGCCAGTGGGCCCGCGCGCCGTCCTTGTACACGCCGGTCTCCTCGGCCACGTGGGGCTGGCCGTCGGCGAAGGTCTTCTCCACCGGGCAGTTGGGGCATTTCTCGCTGCGGCCCTTGTAGGCCTCGTAGCAGAACGCCCCCCTGTTCACGTGGAAGAGGTCCTCGAAGGTCCGGTTGTAGCGCAGGAGCCGGAAGTCCCTGTCCTGCACGGTGATGATGCAGGGCACGCCCTCGAAGAGCTTCTGGTAGAGCAGGCGCTGGGTGGTCAGCTCGGCGTGCTTGGCGGCGATCTCGCGGCACATGTGGCTGATGGCGTCGGCCAGCTCGCCCAGCTCGTCGCGCTGGCGCACGGCCAGGCGGCAGTCCATGTCCCCGGCGGCCATGCGCCGCGTGGCGGCGATCATGGTGCGCACCGGGCGCTGGATCAGGAAATAGACCACGCCGGAGAGCACGGCGAAGATCCCCAGGAGGAACACGCCCAGGGACACGGCGTTGGCGTCCACCAGGGCGGCCAGGGTCTCCTCCTGCTTGCGCAGGCTCATGTCCAGCACGAGCACGCCGAGAACGCGCTCCTCCGGCCTGTGGAAGTGGCAGGCCGCCGTGGCGCAGCCCTCGTCGTTGGCGATGGGGCTCAGGATGGTCAGGGTGCGGCCGCCGGCCCCCTCGCGGATGCGCACGCGCTCGTCCAGGTCCAGGTCGGTCGGAACGGGTTTGCGCGCATGGCAGGCGGCGCACTGGAAGCCCCCGGCGGGCAGGCGGCGGCCGACCTCCTCGGCCCGGCCGGCATAGACCACCTCGCCCTGCTTGTTCAGGATGCGCACCCCGGCGACCCCGCCCATGCGCCCGGCGCGCTCGGCGATGGTCTGGAGCTCGCCGCGGGCGTTGCGCATCATGGCGCTGCTCGCCCCGGACTTGATGGCCTCGCAGATGCGCTCGGCCTCCAGATCGGCGTTGCGTTCGGCCAGGTCGCGGAAGCTGCGGGTGTTGAACTGCAAAACGAAGACGGCCAGCCCCAGGATCAGCGCCGCGAGGCAGCCCATGATCTTGGCCGCCAGCGGCAGCCCGGGCCGGAAGGACGGCCGGGGCGCGGCCATGTCAGGCGTCCGTGCGCGCGGGCGCCTGCGGCTGGCGCAGCGGCAGCCAGGCCGTGACCCGCGTGCCCTCGCCCACGCTCGACTCCACGTCGATGCCGCCGTGGTGCTGGGCCAGGATCTGGTTGGAGATGAACAGGCCGATGCCCGTGCCCTTGGAGCCCTTGGAGGAGAAGAACAGGGTGAACATCTTCTCGCGGGTCTCGCGGTCCATGCCCACGCCTGTGTCGCTGACGGTGAAGACGATCCGGCCGTCCTCCACCGCCGCCGTGAAGCCCAGCTCGCGCTTGCGGCCCGTGGTCTCGCAGAGGCAGGCGTCCACGGCGTTCTCCAGGAAGTTCACCAGGGCCGAGGCCAGGGCCGTGGGGTCGGCCTGGAAGTGGCCCTCGGCGCGGGAGAAGTCGCGGGTGAAGGCGATGTTTCCGGCTGCGGCCTTGGCCTCCACCAGCAGGGCCAGATCCTCGGCGAAGCCGCGCGCGTCGACCTCCGCGAGGTCCAGTTCGCGGCTCTTGGCGTAGTAGAGGATGTCCAGGACCATCTTGCGGATGCGCTCCACGCGGAGGCGCACGGTGTCCCAGCCGGCGCGGACCTTCTCCAGGTCGCAGCGCTTGAGGCCGGAATCGATGCGGTACATGCCGCCGTCCAGGCCCATGAGCAGGCCCTTGACCCCGTGGGACATGCTCCCGAGCATGATCCCCAGCGAACTCAGGTGGTCCTGGAGCTGGCGGATCTGGGTGATGTCGGTGGAGACCTCCATGACCTTCTCCACGCGGCCCTCGGCGTCCAGGAGCGGCGCGGTCCAGATGAGGATGTTGCGCGTGCGGCCATGGACGTCGGTGACGGCGGTTTCGGACTGGTGCGTGCGGCCGTCGTCGAAGGTGGCCAGGATGGGGCACTCCGGGCAGGGCTCGGAGCGGTGCTTGTAGGCCTCGAAGCAGGTGACGCCCAGGGGCGTGTCCGGCGGCAGGAAATCGCGCAGGAAGGTCTGGTTGGCCTCCACCACCTTGAGCAGGCGGTCCTGCACGGTGATGGCGCAGGGCACGGCGTCGAAGAGCTCGCGGTAGCGGCGGTGGCTCCTGACCAGTTCGGCGTGGAGCCGCTCCACCTCGGTGAGGTCCACGGCGATCTCCAGGGCCATCCCTTCGCCGCCGCCTTCGCCGCCGCTGATGGGCGTGGTGGACACCAGGGCGTTGAAGGGCCGGCCGTCGCGGCCGTAGAGGGTCTCGCGGCTCTGGCCGGGCTGGCCGCTGGCGAGGGCCAAGTCCGCCGGGCTGCCCGCGCCCTCCGGGTAGGCGTCGCCGTAGGCCTCGCCGGAGCCCATGCCCTCGGGCTCGCCCAGGCGCTCGCGGAACAGCGCGTTGGCCGTGATGATGCGCCGGCTTTCGTTGTGGATGGACACGTAGCAGGGGATCTCGGCCAGGCCGCCGCGGCCGTCCTGCTCGCTGGAGACGAAGCGCATGGCCGAGGACAGGCCCTCGACGATCCGCCGGGCGGCCAGCCGGCGCTCCAGCTCCACCAGCCGGGCGCTCTTCTCCTCCACCAGGCGCTCCAGGTTCTCCGTGTGGCGGCGCACCTGCCGGCGCAGGGAGGCGCGCTCCTGGGCCTTGCGCAGGGCGTGTTCGAGGAGGTTCTCGTCCACGGGCTTGGTGATGAAGTCGGCCGCGCCGTGCTTGAGGCTGGAGATGGCCAGATCCATGTCGCCGTGGCCGGAGATCATCAGCACCTCGACCTCGGGGTCGATCGCCTTGGCGGCCTGCAGCAGGCCGATGCCGTCCAGGCCGGGCATCTTGATGTCCGTGAGCACGAGGGGCGGCCGGGCGGTGCGGAAGAGCGCCAGCCCCTGCTCGCCGTCGGCCGCGGTGAGCACGGAAAAGCCGAGGTCCTCCAGGAAGAGTCCGAGAAGTTCGCGGATGTCCGCCTCGTCGTCCACGACGAGAACGGCGTCGCCTGCGGGATGCGTCGCGTACATATCCGGCCTCGCTGCGCGGTGTCATGCCGGGGGCGGGCCGGCTTTTCCGGCGCGCGCCCCCGGCGGGGGCGTCAGGCCAGGGTCTTCTCCACCAGGGCCAGGAGCGCGGCCGGATCCACGGGCTTCTGGAGCACGGGGATGTTCCGGCTCAGGGCCGGCGGCCGCGGGCCAACGCCGCTGACCACGACGACCGGCGTGTCCTTCAGGGCCTCGTCCTTGCGCAGGCCGATGAAGAACATCACCCCGGCCTTTTCCGGCATGTCGATGTCCAGGGTGATCAGGTCGGGCCGGAAGGCCTTGGCCTTTTCCAGGCCCTCGACGCCATTGTAGGCCTTTTCGGTGGCGTAGCCGTTGTCGGTGAAGACCTCGTTCAGGAAATCCACCACGGCGGGGTCGTCGTCGACGATGAGGATCCTTTTGCTCATGTTCGCCTCCTGCCGCGATCCGCGGCGTTGTCGGTGGGGCATCGCCCCGTGGTGGCGCGACCCGGCCGGCGGTGGCTGCGCCGCCGGGCCGCGCGATTCCGGAGCGGTGTCGGTCGCTCCGGGGGAATGGCCGTCAGTCCTTGAGCTTGCCGAGGCTCTTGGTGAATTCGAGCATGATGCCCAGGCCCTTGCGGGCGTCGGCGCCGCCCATGCCGGCCATCAGGCCCAGCGGGCCGCACTCCTTGCATTCCTTGAGGTTCACGTCGCCCATCATGTCGGCCAGCTTGTCCAGCATCTCCCGCGCCTGCGGCGTGGAGAGCTTCTTGATCAGGCCGAGCATGGACACGAAGCCGTCGCCCATGACCTCGATGTCCTCGGGGGTGTAGGCCCGGGCGATCTTGCCGCGGACCTCGATCATGGCGTGATACATGCGGAACACGCCCTTCTGCTCCAGGCCGTCCAGGAACTCGATGCCCTTGGGCACGGCCACGTGAAGCAGGGGCTCGATGGTCTGCCAGAGATCGATGATGTTCTCCAGCTGCTCCAGGGTGTAGGTGAGGTTCTTGATGCTGCGCAGGAAACGCTTCAGCAGGGCGTAGATGTCCTCCAGCTGGAAGCCCTGCTCCACGTCGCCCAGCTCCTTCATCAGGGTCTTGAAGGCGTCGTGGATTATCGGCGTCAGATCATGCTTGAGCTCCTGCCAGTCGCGGGTGGCGTCGACCAGATACTTGATCTGGCTTTCCAGCCCCTCCAGGCGTTCGAGAACAAGTTCTTCCTGTCCCATGACGTTCTCCTCCGGCTCAGGCGGCGGTCAGCTGGTTGCGCATCTTGCCGGCCATGAACATCTGGGATTCGAGCGGCAACTCGTGGCCCTTGAGCATGAGGTTGAAGTAGGCCCACTTGAACATCATCTTGCCCCAGTAGTTGAAGTGGCTGTCGCCCAGAAGCGAGAAGGGGCCCAGACCGGGGAAGGGGTATTTGCCCTCCAGCGGCTCGACCTTGTAGTTGAAGTCGATGAGGAAGGCCTTCTCGTAGCCGGAGCAGATGAAGCAGGTGCTGTGGCCGTCGAAGTCGGGCCGGGGCTCCTCGCCGTCGATCTCGCGCAGGAGGTTGGCGCAGACGATGTCGGCCTCGTAGTGGGCCACGGAGCCGGCCTTGGAGGTCGGCACGTTGGTGGCGTCGCCGATGACGTAGCAGTTGGGGATCTTCTTGGCCTTGAGGGTGTGCTTGTCGGTGTCGATGTAGCCCATGGGGTCGCTGATGCCGGAATCGATCATGACCTGGGCGCCGAAGTTGGGCGGAATGCTCACGAGCAGATCGTAGTCCACGGTCTCGCCCTTGACGCTCTCGATGGTCTTGTCGCCCACGTTGACCGCGGCGACTTCGAAGTTGGGCGTGATCTTGATGTTCTTCTGCTCGCAGACCTTGCCCAGGATGTGGGCGGCCACGGGCTTGGTGAAGGCGCCGGTGAGCGGGGTCACCAGTTCGATCTCCACGTCCTTGCGCACGCCGTTGATGGTGAAGAACCAGTCGGCCAGGTAGATGAACTCCAGCGGGGCCACCGGGCATTTGATGGGCATCTCGGCGATGTTCAGCACCACCTTGCCCTTCTTGTAGTATTTGAGCTTCTTCTGCAGGGCCAGCGCGCCGTCGGGGGTGTAGAAGTCATGGATGTCGCCGCGCCAGTCCTCCAGCATGCCCTCGACCTCGTCGGGCATGATCCGGCAGCCGGTGCCGATGACCAGCCAGTCGTAGTCGTAGCTGCCGTGCTCGGTGGTGACGAGCTTCTTGGCCGGGTCGACGTTGACGATGGTGTCCTGCACGAAGGTGACGCCCTCGGGGATGAAGTCCTTCTTGGGCTTCACGCAGTCGGCGATGGAGTACACGCCGAAGGGGATGAACAGCCAGCCGGGCTGATAATGGTGCTTCCAGTCGCGGTCGATGACCGTGATCCGCCAGTCCTCGCCGAGGACCTTGGCCATCTTGGCGGCCACGATGGTGCCGCCGGCTCCTGAACCGAGAATGAGCAGTTTCTTCATGGGATTCTCCTTTAGTGGTGCATGGAAATCGGGCCGGCCAGGGGTCAAGCGGGACGGGGGCGCGCGGTCAGGCGCTGGGCGGGATGCCCGGTCCCCGGTTTCCTCCGTCGTGAGATTCTGCTGCGCGACCAGCTCCGGGGGGCGCTGCTCCGGGCGAGGAGCGGCTCGGCCTCGCGGGCGCTGCGCGCCGCGCGCGCGGGGCAGACCTCGCGCGGGCTGGCCAGGAAGTCGGCCAGGGTGGTGGCCCGGAAGCGGGCCTCCATGTGCCGGGCGATGTCCACCCAGATGGCGCCGGTGGGGCAGCCGTCCATGAGCAGGCAGTCGGCGTCGGCCTCGCAGCACTGCGGCTTGAACACCGCTCCCTCCATGGCGACGAGGATGTCGGCTAGGCTGATCGCGGCGGGCGTCCGGCCGAGGACGTAGCCGCCGGCGGCCCCGCGCACGCTGCGGATGAGCCCGGCGGCCTTGAGCGGCCGCACGATTTTGTCCAGGAGCTTGATGGAGATGCCGATGCCCACGGAGAGGGCGGAGGCGCGCAGGGGCCTTCCGTCGCCGTTGTGGGCCAGTTCGAGCAGGATGCGGGTGGCGTGGCAGGTGCGTGTCGTTGGTTTCATGCCTGTCCCGTTGGGGGATTCGTTGCTCGTTTCGGGTCGGCGCGCCGTCCGCCGGCGGACCAGGGAAATGTCGTGCAGGCGACAAATCCGATGAAGTTAATATGGATAGAATCAATCACGATTAGACAAGTCGGGAATAGGGGGAAAGGCCTCCCGCTGTCAAGAGGATTGTGAATTATTGCGCAAATAAAATTATTGCTGTTGAAATCCGGATGGTTGCCGATACTCTCCAGCGCCGGCGGCGGAGCGGGGCGGATTCCTCCGCGCGGAAGGGAGATGGGCCGCGCGGGGCTGCAGGGCCACCCGTTTCAAACGTTTCGAAAAGGGTTGATTCAAACGGGACGAAGGGACATGGGAGACAGGTGTCGGCACGCGCCGCGCCGGATCGTCCGGGCGGCCCGGCCGGTCCCGGAGGTCCCGTCGTCATGCTGCTGCTGCGTCTGGTTTGCTGCGCCGTGCTGGTCCTGATCATCTGCGGCTGCGCCGCGCGGCCGGGCTCCGAACTCTTCGCGCCGGTCCCGCCGCCGGCCGGACCCGGCCAGACCGTGAAGCTGATCGTCGCCACCGACCGCGAGCCCGACGCCGCCCAGCCCGGCAACTTCACCACCATGCGCTCGGCGGGGCTGCATTTCGCCAGCTACGCCATCTCGGTGCCGCCCTGCCACAAGACCATGCACATCGAGTGGTCCGGCCGGCAGCCCGTGGACCCCGCGTCGAGCTTCGCCCTGCTGTCCTACGCGCCCCTGCCGGACAATGCGCCCCTGCCCGCGCCGGACCCGCCGCGGGACGCCAACGCCACGGACGGGGCCGAGCGCCGCGTCGTGGTCTTCGTGCACGGCTACAACACCAACTACGCGGAGTCGGTGCTGCGCATGACGCAGCTGCTGGCCGACAATCCCTCTCCGGGCCTGGCCATCCTCTTCGCCTGGCCGTCCGAGGGCAGCCTGCCGGGCTACGTGGCGGACAAGGACGCCGTGACCTTCTCCCGCGATCACCTGACGCGGCTGCTGACCATGCTCGCCGAGGACGGGCGCTACAGCGGCATCACCCTGGCCGGGCACAGCATGGGCTGCTGGCTGGTCATGGAGAGCCTGCGCCAGCTGCGCCTCACCGGCCGGAACAAGGTCATCGCCCGGCTGGACAACGTGCTCCTGGCCGCGCCGGACATCGACCTCGACGTGTTCCGCGCCCAGGCCGAGACCGTGGGCCGGCTCACCCCGCCGATCACGGTGCTGGCCTCGCCCGACGACCGCGCCCTGGACTTCTCCAGCCGGCTCGGCGGCGACCGCTACCGCCTGGGCGAGCTGGACGTGCGCGACCCGCGCATCCAGTCCCTGGCCGAGGCCTACGGCATCCAGCTCATCGACATCTCGAACATGGCCGCTACCGACAGCCTGAACCACGACCGGTTCATCGGCGCCGCTGCGGCCCTCAAGACCGCGCTCTCGCCCAGAAAGTCGGAGAACCCGCTGCGCCGGGCCGGAGCCTATCTGCTCGACGCCGTTGCGTCGGTGTTGGAGGTGCCCGGCCGCATCGGCCGGGCCGCGGCCGAAGGAGTGCAGTAGCGCGGCGGGGGGAGGCTTTCCATGTACGCGGGGGCGTGCCTCGCGGCGCTGGTCGTCTGCATCGTCCTGATCACCGGCCAGAACGCGCCGTACTTCGCCCACGGCCATTACCTGCACCTTCTGCCCATGCTCGCCGTGTGCTGGGTGGGCTGGAGCACCCTGCGCGAGGCGGGGCCGGCCCGGACGTCGAAGGTGTTCTGGACGCTGGTCGTCACGGCCGTGCTCAGCGCCTGGCTGGAGCTGCGCTTCGGCATCTACAAGCGCAAGCCCTTCGACGAGGACGGCGTGTTCACCCTGCTGTCGTTCTGCCAGCTCCTGCTCACGGCCTGCACGTCCTTCGCCGTGTGGCTGCGGCGCAGGGGACCGGACCGGCCGCGCCTGCGCGACGACGCCAGCATCTGGGCGATCATGGGTGCGGGCTTCGTCTACCTCGCCGCGGACGAGGAGATGCTGCTCCACGAGGGCGCGGGGCACGACATCCTCAAGATCTTCCACCTGCCGGAGACGGCCTGGACCGGACGCTTCGACGACATGCTCATCGGCGTCTACGGGATCATCGGGCTCGTCGCGCTCTGGCGCTACCGGCGGGAGCTGTTGCGCCTGCCGGTCTTCATCCGGATGCTCGCCTGCGGCTTCGTGCTGCTGTTCCTCTCGGTGGCGGCGGACATGTTCTCGCACAAGCCGGACTTCGCCGTCCGGCTGTTCGGGCCGGAGCGGGGCCTGACCGTCTATGACCTCGGCGAGGATTTGGATGAGATCTTCAAGGTCGCCGCGGAGGTCTTCTTCCTCACGGGCTTCACCGCTGCGCTGGGCGCGGTCCGGGGAGAGGCGCGGCGGCCGCCGGCCTAGCAGTCGCAGCCGTGCGCCGCGTCCAGGGGCAGGTCGTCCTGGAGATCCTTGATGGTGATGCCCTCCAGCTCGGCCTCCATGACCTGGGTCACGCGGACCCAGGCGCGGTGGCTGCGGCAGGTGGGGGCGCGGTGGCAGGTCTTGGGGTTTTCGCAGCACTGCGTCAGGCAGAGGCCGCCCTCGATGGTGCGGATGACGCGGGCGAGGCTGATGTCCTGGGACTTGGCCGCGAGCACGTAGCCGCCGGCCGCGCCGCGGGTGCTCTGCACCAGACCGGCCTTTTTGAGGGGCTTGAGGATCTGCTCGATGAAGCGCACGGACACGCCGGTGCGTTCGGAAATGTCGGCCGTGCGCACCGGACCCTCGCCGTCGTGCATGGCCAGATCGAGAAGGATGCGCACCGCATAGCGCGCCTTGGCGGAGAGTTTCATGGGCCTCGCTCGTGGGCTGTGGACGGCGCGGCAAGACCCGCGCCTTGCCGTTTCTTGCCACAACGGGCCGGTGTTGGCAATCCCGGCGGGAAAAACGGGAGCGTTCTCGCCGGCGTCGTTGTCGGCTGCGGCTGCGTCGTTGCGGCGGCGCGGCGGCTTCGTGCGCAATCGTCCCGCGGACGGGATGAAAATACGTATCGCAGCCCGAAGGCCGCTCCCGGTGCAGGCGCAAGCCCCCGCGCCGCCGCGAAAGTGCACGGAAAAGCAGGGGCGGCGGCTGGACTTATCGGCATCGATGCAGTACCAGGGGGTACTTTTTCCAAGCTGCTGAGCGGCGGATCGTCCGCTCATGCCGACGGGGGCGCATGCGGTCGTTTTTCTCCTGGTCCATCAGGACGCATCTCTTGTTCCTTGTGCTCGTGGCGGCGGTGCCGGCCTTGGGCATGGTCTGGTGGAGCGGCCAGGAGCTGGAGCGGCAGGCCATGGACAAGGCCACCGCCACCACCCTGCGCCTCGTGCAGGGCATGTCCGACGACCTCGTGCACGTGGAGGAGAACGCCCGCGTGCTCCTGGCCACCCTGTCCCAGGCGCCGTCCATGCGGGACATGGACCCGCGCCAGGCCGGGGCGCTGCTCGCCCGTCTGAACCGCCTGAACCCCGCCTATTCCGGCCTCGCGCTCATCGGCCTGGACGGCCGCGCCGTGGCGCTCTCCACGCCGCACCAGGGCGAGCTGGACGCCTCCGGCCGCAAGTTCTTCCGCGACGTGCTGCGTACGCGGGCCTTCGCCGTGGGCGAATATACGGTGAGCGCCGCCACCAACCGGCCGACCCTGCATTTCGCGCACCCCGTCTTCGACGCCGGGGGGCGCTTGGCTGGCGTGCTCTGCGCGGGCTATGACCTCTACGGCCTGGCCGAGGCCTTCCGTTCCTCCGGCCTGCCCAAGGGCTCGGCCATGGCCCTGTCCGACGCGCGCGGCGTGCGCCTGTTCCGCTTTCCCGATCCGAGCGTCTGGGCCGGCCGGCGGGAGCCCGCCGAACTGTGGGAGCACCTGGGCGGCCTGGGCGAGGAGGGCGTGACCGAGGCCACGGGCGCGGACGGCGTGCGCCGGCTTTACGCGGTCAAGCGCCTGCGCCACGGCCGCGACGATCCGGCCTACCTGCTGGCCCGCGTGGGCATTCCCGTGGAGCAGGCCCTGGCCGAGACCCGGCACGTGCAGAACCGCAACGTGGCGCTCATGGCCGCGGCGGCGCTGCTGGCCGGCGGTCTGGCCTGGGCCCTGGGCAACCTGATCATCATGCGCCGCCTGCGCAAGCTCATGGACGCCGCCCGCAGCCTGGGCCAGGGCGACCTCTCCGCGCGCACCGGCCTGGGCCACGGCGAGGGCGAGCTGGGCCAGCTGGCCGAGAGCTTCGACAACATGGCCCTGGCCCTGGACACGCGCGAAGCCGAGCGCCTGGAGTTCGAGCAGAAGCTCCGCCATCAGGCCCTGTACGACCCGCTCACCGGGCTGGCCAACCGCACCCTGGCCCTGGACCGCGTGCAGCAGGCCCTGGAGCGCTTCAAGCGGCGCGACGACGTCTTTTACGCCGTGGTGATCATGGATCTGGACCGCTTCAAGATCATCAACGACTCCCTGGGCCACGCCGTGGGCGACCAGGTGCTGGAGATCATCTCCCGGCGCATCGTGGGCGCGCTGCGCGGCCTGGACACCGTGGCGCGCTTCGGCGGCAACGAGTTCATCCTGCTGCTGGAGGATCTGGCCACCCCGGGCGAGGCCATCCGCATCGTCAAGCGCCTGCGCCAGGCGGTCATCGAGCCCCTGCCCGTGGCCGGCCGCGAGGTGCAGACCTCGGCCAGCTTCGGGCTGGTGCTTTCGCCCAACACCTTCGAGTGCGCCGAGGACCTGCTCCAGAGCGCGGCCATCGCCCTGCACCACGTCAAGGCCAGCGGCCGCGGCCGCTTCAAGGTCTTCACCCCGCGGATGCTGAAGAGCGCCGTGGAGCGCATGACCCTGGAGCAGGAGCTGCGCATGGGCCTGGAGAAGGGCCAGTTCGAGGTCCACTACCAGCCCATCTGGGACCTGACGAACGCGCACATGGTCGGCTTCGAGGCCCTGGCCCGCTGGCGTCATCCGGAGCGCGGCCTGGTGGGGCCGGGCTCGTTCATCACCCTGGCCGAGGAGACCGGCATCATCCTCGACCTGGGGCGCGTGGTGCTGGCCCAGGCCTGCGCCGATCTGGCCCGCTGGCGCGGGAGCGACCCCTCCGCGCGCAAGCTCTTCGTGGCGGTGAACCTCTCCAGCAAGCAGTTCTCGGAGTTCAGCCTCGTGGAGCAGGTGCAGGGCATCCTGGCGCGCACCGGCCTGCCGCCCGACCGGCTGAAGCTGGAGATCACCGAGTCCACGATCATGGTCAACGCCGAAAGCGCGCTGGTCATGCTGCGCCGGTTGAAAGCCCTGGGCGTGCAGATCAGCATCGACGACTTCGGCACCGGCTACTCGTCCCTGTCCTACCTGCAACGCTTCCCCGTGGACACCCTCAAGGTCGACCGCAGCTTCGTGGGGCGGCTGGGCCTGGACCCGGAGAACCAGGAGATCGTCCGGGCCATCGTGGCCCTGGCGCACAGCTTGGGGCTCGACGTGGTGGCCGAGGGCGTGGAGGAGGGCAGCCAGGCGGCCCTGCTGCGCTCCATCGGCTGCGAGTGCGTGCAGGGCTTCTTCTTCTCCCGGCCGCTGGACGGGGAGAAGGCCCAGGCGGCCATCGCCCGCAGCGAGGCCCGGGGCTGAGCCATGGCCGAACCCCTCTACGACCGGTTCATGGGCGGGCGGCTGTCCCTGCGCGAACATCTGGCCGCGGCGCGGACCATCCTGGCCAACGAGCGGACGTTCCTGGCCTATCAGCGCACGGCCGTGACCACCTTCGCCGCGGCGGCCTCGTTCATCAAGTTCTTCGCCAACCCGCTGCTGGAGCTGGTCGGCTGGCTGCTGATCCCGGTTGCGGTCGTGACGGCCGGTCTCGGCGTCGTGCGCTATGTGAGCATGCGCCGGCGCATCCACGACATGGAGGCGGCGGAGGACCGCGGCGCGGACTAGGGCCCGCCGGGTCATGAAAAAAGCCCCCGCCGGAGCGCTCCGGCGGGGGCTTTGGCGTTGTGCCCGGTGTGGCCTAATCCTTTTCCAGGTCGCGCATGAGGGCGATGAGGCTTTCGGCCTGGGCCACCAAGCCGCTCACGGCCTCCACCGCCTCGCCCATGGAGTCCGCGGTCTCGCTGGCCACGCGGTTGATGTCGTCGAGGGAGCGGTTGATCTCGTCGCTGGCGGCGGACTGCTCGCCGCTGGCCGCGGCGATGGCCCGCACCTGCTCGGTGGTGCTCTCCACCAGGGTGACGATGCCGGTGAGGGCCTCGCCGGCGTCGCGGGCCAGCGCGGTGGCCTCATCCACGCGGGCCACGGCGCTGTCCACGCCGGTGATGTTTTCGCGGGTGCCCTGCTGGATGCCGCCGATGGCCTTGGCCACCTCCTTGGTGGCCTGCATGGTCTTTTCGGCCAGCTTGCGGACCTCGTCGGCCACGACGGCGAAGCCGCGGCCGGCGTCGCCGGCGCGGGCGGCCTCGATGGCCGCGTTCAAGGCCAGCAGGTTGGTCTGGTCGGCGATGTCGTTGATCACGCCCATGACCTGGCCGATGCCGTCGGCCTGGCGGCCCAGCTGGCCGACGTTCTCCTTGAGCCCCTGGGCCTGGGTCGAGACCTCGCGGATGGCCGCGACGACCTTGTTCACCACCAGTGCCCCGTCCTGGGCCTTCTTGCGGGCCTGGTCCGCGGCGTCGGCGGCCTTGGCGGCGTTGTCGGCCACGGTGAGCACCGTGGCGTTCATCTCCTCCATGGCCGTGGCCGTTTCGCCCAGGCGGTCCTTCTGCAGCTCCGAGCCGTGGCGCGAGGCGTCGATGCGGCCGGAGATGTCGCGGCTGGCCTGTTCGATGGCCTGGCTCACGTCGCGCAGGCGCCCGGCGGCCTGGAGCAGGCCCTCGCGGGTGGCGCGGGCGGCCTGGCTGCGGGCCTCCTCGGCCTCCTGCGTGGCGCGCTGGGCGATCTTGGCCTCCTCCTCGGCCTGACGCTTGCTGCCCTCGGCCTGGCCGATGATCTCCTTCAGGTTGCCGACCATCTTCTCCATGGCGTCCTGGAGCGTGCCCATCTCGCCGAACATGCGGGTCTCGTCGCGGGCGTGCAGATCGCCGCCGGCGATGCGGTCGGCCACCACGCAGAGCCTGCCGATGGGCCTGGAGATCATGCGCACGAGGAGGAAGACCACGACGGAGACGACGACCACGAACACGGCCATGACGCCCATGAGCCAGCTGCGCAGGACCACGACCTTGGCGTGGATGTCGTCCACGTAGAGCCCGGTGCCCATGATCCAGCCCCAGGCCTTGAATTCCCGGACGAAGGAGATCTTGGGGTAGAGCTCCTTCGTCGCGCCGCCGCCCTTCACGGGCTTGGGCCATTCATAGGCCACGAAGCCCTGGCCGGCCTTGGCGCAGACCTCCTGGAAGGCCTGGAAGAGGTTCTTGTTCCCGCCGGGATAGTCCACGGCCTTGGCCTGTCTGTCCCCGCCGGCCCAATAGCGCGTGGCCCGGTTGAACTTGGCGTCGTCCACGGGCTTGCCCTCCAGGGCCGGCGCGGTGGGATGCATGATCATGGTCGGCGAGGGCTTGTCGTCGGTGATGAAGAAGTATTCGCCGTCGCCGTAGCGCATGTGGCGGATCCGTTCGGCGGCGCGCTTCTGCGCCTCGGCCAGGGGGAACTCGCCCTTGTCCACGCGGGCCTGGTACTCGGCCGCCAGGGCGTAGGACAGGTCCACGATGTCCGTGAGGTTCTCCTTGCGGCCGGCGATCAGATCGTCTTCGTAGTAGGGCAGGAATACGAAGAACACCGCGCCCACGAACAGGCCGATCATGCATCCGAACAGGGTGTACAGCTTGGTGGCGGTCTTGGCGTTGAGGATGCGTTCCCGCAGCATGCGGCATCTCCTTCGTCGGCGCGTATGCGCGTCTGGACTGTCCGCCCGGGGGGAAGGAGGATAGCTGGGGGGGGCGGGACGGGCGGCCGGAGCCGGAAGACCGTCCGCAGTAGGATTTCCGTTAGCAATAATGCGCGATAAAGGCAAGCTGGAGCGGGAAAAAACGCGGGCCGGGCGGCGAACGACCGCCCGGCCCGGATGCGGCGGGGATTATTCGGTGACGAGCATGACGTTGGAGGCCTTGATCATGGCCTTGACCTCGCAGCCGGCCTTGAGGCCCATGGCCTTGACCGAATGTGCGGTGATCACCGAGACGACCTCGATGCCGGGGGCGACTTCCACGATGACCTCGGCGTTGACCGGGCCCATGGTGATCTCCTTGACTTTGCCGGGAATGAGATTGCGGGCGCTGACCTTCATGGCGGAACTCCTCGCGGTTGATGAATTGTCCACGCCGGGGTGCGCGTGGGGCACGTATTCTTACCTGATAAGCATTCTGCGGGCTGCTGGGAAGCTTTTTTTCGCCGCCGGCGGAAGCGGGCTCAGCGCCGAGCCCCGACCTCGTTGTCGATGACCGCGGACAGGCCGTATTTCTTGATCCGGTAGCCGATCTGCCGGGGGGTGATGCCCAGCTCCTCGGCGGCCTTGTACTGGATCCAGCCGTTGCGCCGCAGGGCCGCGATGACCTCGCTGCGCTCCATGGCCTTGAGCGAGGTGACGCCGGGGGCGCGCGGGCTGTGCGCGGCCTGCACCACGGGCTGCATGGCCGCCTGGTTCAGGTAGGGCTTGAGGAAGGTCGCGTCCACGCGGTCGCCGTCGCTCATGATCACCAGCCGCTCGATGAGGTTCTCCATCTCGCGTACGTTGCCCGGCCAGTCGTAGAGCGTCAGGTCCGAGAGCGCCCGCGGGGTGAAGGTCACCGTCCGGCCGTATTCCCGGGCCACCTTGTCGATGAAGTGGTTGAGCAGCACGGGGATGTCCTCCTTGCGCTGGCGCAGGGGCGGCACCTGGATGGGGAACACGGACAGGCGGTAGTAGAGGTCCGGCCGGAACGAGCCGCGTTCGGCCAGTTCGCCCAGGTCGCGGTTGGTGGCGGCCACCACGCGCACGTCCACGTGCCGGGTGTGGTTGGAGCCCAGGCGCTCGAACTCCCTGTCCTGGAGCACGCGCAGCAGCTTGGCCTGGATGCCCAGCGGCAATTCGCCGATTTCGTCCAGGAACACGGTGCCGCCGGAGGCGTCCTCGAAGCGGCCGGGCTTGGAGCCCACCGCGCCGGTGAAGGCCCCCTTTTCGTAGCCGAAGAGCTCGCTCTCCAGCAGGTTCTCGGGGATCGAGGCGCAGTTGACCTTGACGAAGGCCCCGGACTTGCGGCCGGAGAGTTCGTGGATGATTTTGGCGATGAGCGTCTTGCCCGTGCCGGACTCGCCCAAGAGCAGCACCGTGGCCTTGGTGGGGGCCACCTTGCTGACCTGATGCTCCACGTCCTGCATGGCCTGGCTCTTGCCCACGATGTACGGGCCGCGCTCCTCGCGGCTGATGCGCGAGCGCAGCAGCGTGTTTTCGCGCACGAGGGCCTCCTCGCGCGCCTTGACCTTTTCGTTGAGGGACAGGAACTGCGCGATGAGCGTGGCCACCACGGTGAGGAACGAGAGGTCTTCCTCGAAGGCCACCTCGTCGCCGAAGAGCCGGTCGACGTTGAGCACGCCGAGGCTGCGGCCGTGGGCCAGGATGGGCACGCCGATGAAGGACACGCGGCCGCGCTCCAGGTGGCGCGAGCCGGTCTTGTCCAGGAACAGGGGCTCGCTGCGGATGTCCGGCACGACGTAGGGCCGGCCGGTCTGGAAGATCAGCCCGGTGACGCCTTCGTCGAATTCGTAGACGCCGCGCTGGCGCTCCTCGGCTGTGAGGCCGTGGGAGGCGCTGATGGCCAGGCGCTCGTTCTCCGGGTCCACGAGGGTGATGGTGGCGCGTTTCATGGACAACGAGTCGGCCAGGATGCGCAGGACCTCGGACAGCGCCTTTTCAAGGTCCAGGGCCGTGTCGATGATCTGGCAAATTGAGGAGAGGGCCTGAAGTTTCAGGCTGCCGATGGAGGATGTCATGCCCGTACGAAAGCAATATCAGTGCCGATTGAGGCGCGGCGGGCCTTGCGGGCCTGCGTGCGCGCCGGGGGGCGGCGATCTTCTACAATTTTGGGCAGGGTCTGGCATTCGCGCGACCCGCTTGTTTACAAAAAACGCAAAACGGCTTCGGCCGGGCGGTTGTCGGGCTCAGGAGTAGGCCCCGAAATGCTCGACCAGGAGCATTTCGCGCGCCTCGGCCCCGCCCTCGGGACCATCGGCGAAGACGCGAATGCCGCGCACCCGGCCGGATTCGTACAGGGCCACCGTTCCGCCGAATTCGGCCACGTCGTCCGGATCATGGGTGATCAGCGCCACCGGCGTGCCCAGCTTGGCGCAGATGGTGCGCACCTCGCGGCGCATGCGCCGTCGCAGCAGCGGGTCCAGGGCGGTGAAGGGCTCGTCCAGGAGCAGCACGCTGGGCCCGCGCGCCAGGGCCCGCATGAGGGCCACGCGCTGGCGCTGGCCGCCGGAGAGCTTGCCCGGCCGCATGCCGGCCAGCTCCGTCAGCCCGGCCAGTTCGAGCAGCTCGGCCACGTGCCGCCGGGCCCGGGCGTCCGTGCGGCCCCAGAGCCCGCCGCCCAGGCCGAAGCCCACGTTCTGGGCCACGGAGAGGTGGGGGAAGAGGGCGTAGTCCTGGAACACGAAGCCCACGCCGCGCTTTCGCGCGGGCACGTCCAGCCGCGCGGCCGCGTCGAAGAGCACCCGTCCGTCCAGGCGGATGACGCCCGCGTCCGGAGTGAGCAGCCCGGCCACGGCCATGAGCGTGACGGTCTTGCCCGAGCCCGAGGGGCCGAAGAGCACCAGCGAGGAGCTGTCGCTCGCCAGCTTGGCCGTCAGCTCGAAGCGGCGATCCCCGCTGCTCAGGGTCTTGGCGATGTCTATTTCCAGCGACACGAATACTCCTCAGGTCGGCGGACGGCCATGCCGCCGGAACGCGGCCCCGGCCCCGGGCCCGGCCGGAAAATCCCCGCAGCGCCGGTCCGCCGGACCTCCCGGCCGGCGAGCGTCGCCGTCGGGTTCGGTCGGAGCGGGCGTGTGCGCATGCGTTCAGCCTCGCCGTCGGCGGCTCAGGGCCGCAGGAAGCCGAAGTCGTGAAGCACGGCCTGGCCCTCGGGCCCGCTCAGGTAGTCCTCGAAGGCCTTTGCCGCGGGGTTCTTGGAGCCCTTGACCACGGCCACGGGATAACGGAACGGGCCGGCCTGATCCAGGACGAGGGCCACGCGCACCTTGACGCCCGCGTGCAGGGCGTCGGTGGCGAAGACGAAGCCCGCGTCCACCTCGCCGCGGACGATGTAGTCGAGGACCTGGCGCACGGTTTCGCCGATGACGAGCTTGGGCTCCACCTGGCCCCAGACGCCGGCGGCGCCGAAGGCCTTCTTGGCCTCGCGGCCGAGGGGGGTGGTGCCCAGGTTGCCCAGGGCGACGCGTTTGACCTGCGGCCCGGCCAGGTCGCGCAGGGCGCTGATGCGCAGCTTGGAGTCCGCGGGCACGGCCAGAACCATGACGTTGCGCGTGAAGTCGCGCCGGGAGGCCGGGTCGATGAGGCCCTTTTGCGCGGCCAGGTCCATGAACTGCTGGTCGGCCGCGCAGAACACGTCCACGGGCGCGCCGTTCTCCATTTGGCGGATCAGCGCGCCCGCGGAGCTGAAGTTGAGGGTCAGGCGCTGGCCCGGGTGCGCGGCCTCGTATTTCTGCTTCACGGCCGTGAGCGCGTTGGTCAGGCTGGCCGCCGCCGAGACGAGCAGTTCGCCGGCCGCGGCCGGGGCCGGAACGGCCATCAGGATCGTGAGCGCGAGGCTGAGCGCGATGGGACGCAGGCGCATGACTGGTTTCCTCCTAGGGCTTCATGAATCCGAAGGTGCGCAGGGTGGTCTGGCCGTCCGGGCCGAGCAGGTAGTCCACGAAGGCCTTGGCCGCGGGCTTCTTGGCGGCGGCCTTGGTGACGGCCGCGGGGTACAGCGGCGGGGTCTTGATCTCGGCCTCCTTGATCACGTGGACCTTCATGCCGGCCTGGAAGGCGTCGGTGGCGAAAACGAAGCCCGCGTCCACCTCGCCGCGCACCACGTAGTCGAGCACCTGGCGCACGTTCTCGCCATAGACGAACTTGGGCTTGAGGCCGTCCCAGAGCCCGGCGGTGGTCAGGAACTCCTTGGTGTAGCGGCCGGCGGGCACGGTGTCCGGGTTGCCCAGGGCGACGCGCTTGACGCTCGCGCCGGTGAGGTCCTTCTCGCCCTTCAGCCCCAGCTTGGAGTCGGCCGGAACCACGAGGAGCACGGCGTTCTTCACGAAGTCGCGGCGGGTGGCGGTGTCGATGAGGCCCTTGGCCACGGCGTCGTTCATGGTCTTCTGGTCGGCGGAGCAGAACACGTCCACCGGCGCGCCCTGTTCCATCTGCTTGAGCAGTGCGCCCGAGGAGGCGAAGTTCGTGGTCACCTTGACGCCCGGATGGGTGGCCTCGAATTTCTGCTTCACCATGGTCATGGCGTTGGTCAGGCTGGCCGCGGCGGAGACGATGATCTCCTCCGCGCAGGCCGCGCTGGTCATGAGCATGAGCAGCAGCGCCGCAAGGCCGAGACTGGTTCCGAAACGTTTCATGGGGACCTCCGTGTGTTTCAGGTTCTCGAACGGTTGAGCAGCTTGCCCGAGGACAGCAGCAGCGCGACGCAGACCAGCGAGGTCAGGCCCACCAGGAAGGCGGCCTCGGCGTCGCGGCCGGCCTGCACGGCCTCGTACACGGCCAGGGACAGGGTCTGGGTGCGGCCCGGCAGGTTGCCGGCGACCATCAGCGTGGCGCCGAACTCGCCCATGGCCCGCGCCAGGGCGAGCATGGTGCCGCCCACGATGCCGCGCCAGGCCAGCGGCAGGGTCACGCGCAGGAACACGCGGCCCTCGCCCGCGCCCAGAGTGCGCGCGGCGTTCTCCAGTCGCGGGTCCACGCCCTCGAAGGCCGTGCGCGCGGCCTTGCAGACCAGGGGGAAGGCCACCACCGAGGCGGCCAGCGCCCCGCCCTGCCAGGTGAACACCAGCGTGATGCCGAGCTGTTCCAGCAGCGGACCGAAGAGACCCCGCCGGCCGATGAGCACCAGCAGGAAATAGCCGATGACCGTGGGCGGCAGCACCAGCGGCAGGGTGGAGAAGGCGTCGAGCAGTTCGCGGCCGGGCAGCCTGCGCCGGGAGAGGGCGTAGCCCGCCCCGACCCCCATGACGAAGGCCGCGGCCGTGGCCGTGAAGGCGACCTTGAGGGTCAGCTTCAGCGGCACGGCGGCCAGCAGGAACAGTTCGGCCCAGCCTTCCGGCACCTAGCCCTCCACGTCGGGCGCGAGGTCCAGACCGAGTTCGGCCGCCGCGGCGATTCCGCCGATTTTCCAGAGGATCGCCGCAAGGCGCGCGATGATTCCCATGTTGCTTTTGCTCCTTGTCATTTCTTGCCGCCGCGCCGGGCGGCCCTTCACAAAACGCCGGCCAGCTCCTTGTCCGTCAGCGGCCGGCCCAGACGCTCGGCCAGCTCCCGCACCCGCGTCAGCAGGCCGGGATCGGCCCCGGCCGGCTGTCCGGGGCGCAGGCCCTGGCGCGCCGCCGCATCCAGGGCCGCGGCGGCCGCGGCGTCCACCGCCGCCGCCCCGCTCTTGGCCCCAACGGCCACCCGGCGGGCCGCGCCCACGCGCTCCGGCGCGAAGGGCTCGAACAGCGCCGGGTCGCGCAGGACGCCGTGCACGTGCAGCCCGGACTCGGTGGCGAAGATGTCGCTGCCGACCACCGGCCGGTTGCGCTCCAGCTGCGTCTTGGCCGCCTGGGCCGCCAAGAGCGACAGCGCGCGGAGCTTGGAAAGATCGTAGCGCGCGGCGTAGGCCCGGCCGCTGCGCAGGGACAGCCAAGCCGCCACCTCCTCCAGCCGGGCGATGCCGGCCCGTTCGCCCAGGCCCAGGGCGCTCACGTCGGCGAAGGCCGCCCCGCAGGAGAGGGCGGTCACGGCGTTGGCCGTGGCCATGCCCAGGTCGTTGTGGCCGTGGAAGGCCACCGGCACGGGCAGGCTCTCCGCGAAGCGCCGCACCAGCTCCGCCGCGGCGAGCGGGGTGAGCACCCCCACCGTATCCGCGAGGCGCACGCGGGCCGCGCCGGCGGCGGCCGCCGCGCGTCCCAGCTCCAGGGCCTCGTCCGGGTCGGCCCGGGAAATGTCCTCCAGGCCCACGGATACATAGTTCAGGCCCAGATCCCGCGCCGCGGCGACCACCGTGCGCACGCGCGCGGTCATCTCCGCCCGGGAGAGTCCGAGCCGCTTTTCGCGGTGCGCGGCCGAACCCGGCGCACCGACGCTCACGCGGTCGATGAGTCCGGCCTCGGCCAGGGCCGCCGCCGCGCGCACATCGGCCACGCGGCAGGGGCACCAGACCGCGAGGGCCGGGCCGCCGACCGAGGGCCGGGGCAGGGTCGCCCTGGCCCAGGCCAGAAAGTCGGCCAAGCCGTCCTGGCCGATCCAGCCGCACTCCATCTCGTCCACGCCCGCGGCCGCGAGCAGCTCGGCCATGCGGCGCTTGGCGCCGCCGCTGAGATAGATGCCGAACGCTTGCGCGCCTTCGCGCAGGGTGCTGTCGATGAGCATGTTTCGCCTCCTGATTGCAGAGGATCGACTGTGCACCTCCAGTGCCATGCGCGGACCGGAATGTGAAAGCCTGGGAATCCGGCCTGTTGGCGCGGGCGAGGCGCCGGCTCAAAGAGCATACAAAAGTGTAGTTCCTACAAAATTGGCATGTATTTCGATGTAGACAGCATAGCCTACATGGTCGGGCATGACCAGAAAATTCGCTGAATATCACGCAGTTGTGGTTTTGCGTGTGTGTGGCACGGCCCTTGCCATATGTCGTCCGTCCACCAACCAAATTCAAGCGTCGAAGGAGCGTATGCGATGAGAAAGGTAGCCATCTACGGCAAGGGCGGCATCGGCAAGTCCACCACCACGCAGAACACGGTGGCCGGGCTCGTGGAGATGGGGCGGAAGGTCATGGTCGTGGGCTGCGACCCCAAGGCGGACTCCACCCGTCTGCTTCTGGGCGGCCTGGCCCAGAAGTCGGTTCTCGACACCCTGCGCGACGAGGGCGAGAACGTCGACCTCGAAGACATCCGCAAGAAGGGCTTCGGCGGCACCTGGTGCGTGGAGTCCGGCGGCCCGGAGCCGGGCGTCGGCTGCGCCGGCCGCGGCATCATCACCTCCATCAACATGCTCGAATCCCTCGGGGCCTATGACGCGAGCGAGGGCCTGGACTACGCCTTCTACGACGTCCTGGGCGACGTCGTCTGCGGCGGGTTCGCCATGCCCATCCGCGACGGCAAGGCCGAGGAGATCTACATCGTCTGCTCCGGCGAGATGATGGCCATGTATGCGGCCAACAACATCTGCAAGGGCATCATGAAGTACGCCCAGAGCGGCACCGTGCGCCTGGGCGGGCTGATCTGCAACAGCCGCAAGGTCGACAACGAGAAGGAGATGATCGAGGAGCTCGCGCGGCAGCTGGGCACCCAGATGATCTACTTCGTCCCGCGCGACAACATGGTCCAGCGCGCCGAGATCAACCGCAAGACCGTCATCGAGTTCGACCCCAAGGCCGAGCAGGCCGACCACTACCGCAACTTGGCCAAGGCCATCGACGGGAACCGCATGTACGTCATCCCGAAGCCCCTGGAGATCGAGGCCCTGGAAAAGCTGCTGATGGACTTCGGCCTCATGGAAGCCGTCTAACCCCGAACCAGAGAAGGAGAGATCCGTATGATTATGGTGAGAGCGATCGTGCGTCCGGAAAAGGCCGACGATGTCCTGGCGGCCCTCATGGACGCCGGTTTTCCGGCGGTGACCAAGTTCTCCGTGGCCGGCCGCGGCAAGCAGCGCGGCATCAAGATCGGCGAGGTCACCTACGACGAGATTCCCAAGACCATGCTCCTGAGCGTGGTCAAGAACGCCGACCGCGATTTCGTGATCGAGATCATCATGAACGCCGCGCGCAGCGGCAAGAAGGGCGCCTTCGGCGACGGCAAGATCTTCGTCTCCCCCGTGGACGAGGTCTACACCGTCAGCTCCGGAGTCTGCGAAACGGCCACTCCCGAGGAGGCGTAAGCCCATGAAGGAAGTCATCGCAGTGGTGCGCATGAACATGATGAACCGCACCAAGCAGGCCTTAACCGACGCCGGCATCAACGGCTACTTCGCCCACGAGGCGCAGGGCCGCGGCGTCGGCCTGGCCAACCCGCACGTGCTGGCCGGCGCGGCCAGCGGCTACGAGGAGGCCGCGGCGCTCCTGGGCGAGCGCGGCAAGCTCTACCCCAAGCGCATGGTCACCGTGGTGGTTCCGGACAAGGACGTGAAGACCGTGGTCGAGACCATCATCGCCGCCAACCAGACGGGCAAGCCCGGCGACGGCAAGGTCTTCGTCCTGCCCATCGCCGACGCCGTGCGCGTGCGCACCGCCGAGACCGGCGAGAAGTCCATCAGCTGAGACCCAAGGAGACGACAATCATGGCCGCAAAGACCGACACCGCGCAGTGGTCGCCAGCCGAACTCAAGGAGGAGATACTCAAGAAGTATCCCCCCAAGGTGGCCAGAAAGCGCGCCGCATCCATCCTCGTCAACGATTCCAAGGGGGACGCCGCGTCCGAGATCCAGGCCAACGTGCGCACCATCCCCGGCATCATCACCATGCGCGGCTGCACCTACGCCGGCTGCAAGGGCGTGATCATGGGCCCCACGCGGGACATCGTGAACCTCGTGCACGGGCCCATCGGATGCAGCTTCTACGCCTGGCTCACCCGCCGCAACCAGACCGACGCAGGGGAGAACGGCGAAAACTACATGCCCTACGCCTTCTCCACCGACATGCAGGACTCGGACATCATCTTCGGCGGCGAGAAGAAGCTCCGCGCCGCCGTCCAGGACGTCTACGACCTGTTCCACCCCAAGGGCATCGCCATCTTCGCCACCTGCCCCGTGGGCCTCATCGGCGACGACATCCACGCCGTGGCCCGCGAGATGAAGGAGAAGTTCGGCGACTGCAACGTCTTCGCCTTCTCCTGCGAGGGCTACAAGGGCGTTTCCCAGTCCGCCGGCCACCACATCGCCAACAACCAGGTCTTCCGCCACCTCGTTGGCACGGAGTCCAACGTCAAGCCCGGCAAGTACAAGATCAACCTGCTCGGCGAGTACAACATCGGCGGCGACGCCTTCGAAATCGACCGGATTCTGGAGAAGTGCGGCATCACCAACATCGCCACATTCTCCGGCAACTCGACCTACGACCAGTTCTCCACGGCGCACCTGGCCGACCTGTCCTGCGTCATGTGCCACCGCTCCATCAACTACGTGGCCGACATGCTGGAGATCAAGTACGGCATCCCGTGGATCAAGGTGAACTTCATCGGCGCCCATTCCACCGCCAAGACCCTGCGCAAGATCGGCCAGTACTTCGGCGATCATGAGCTCATCGACCGCATCGAGGCGGTCATCGCCGAGGAACTGCCCGCGGTCGAGGCCGCCGTGGCCGAGATCAAGCCCCGCACCCAGGGCAAGACGGCCATGCTCTTCGTGGGCGGCTCCCGCGCCCACCATTACCAGGATCTCTTCGCCGAGCTGGGCATGAAGACCGTGGCCGCGGGCTACGAGTTCGCCCACCGCGACGACTACGAGGGCCGCCAGGTCATCCCCACGCTCAAGGTCGACGCCGACTCCCGCAACATCGAGGAGATCGAGGTCGAGGCCGATCCGACGTCCTACCACGCCCGCAAGAGCGAGGCGGAGATGCAGGGCCTCGAATCCTCCGGTTTCCGGTTCAAGGACTACGACGGCATGATTCCCGACATGCAGAAGGGCACCCTCGTCATCGACGATCTCAACCAGTACGAGGCCGAGAAGCTCGTCGAGATCATCAAGCCGGACCTGTTCTGCGCGGGCATCAAGGAAAAGTACTCCATCCAGAAGCTCGGCATCCCGTTGAAGCAGCTCCACAGCTACGACTACGGCGGACCCTACGCCGGGTTCCAGGGCGCGGTGAACTTCTACAAGGAGATCGACCGCCTCGTGAACAGCAGGGTCTGGGGCTACATGAAGGCCCCCTGGCAGGAGCACCCCGAACTCTCGGCCACCTACGTCTGGGAATAGCGAGGATCACACCATGTTGCTCAGGCATACTCCCAAGGAAATCACGGAACGCAGCGCGGTCGTCATCAATCCGGCCAAGACCTGCCAGCCCGTGGGCGCCATGTACGCGGCGCTCGGCATTCACGGCTGCCTGCCGCACTCCCACGGCAGCCAGGGCTGCTGCGCCTATCACAGAAGCGCGCTGACCCGGCACTACAAGGAGCCGGTCTCGGCCTCCACCAGCTCCTTCACCGAGGGTGCCAGCGTCTTCGGCGGGCAGTCCAACCTGCTTCAGGCCATCGAGAACATCTTCACGGTCTACGGGCCGGAAGTCATCGCGGTGCACACCACCTGCCTGTCCGAGACCATCGGCGACGACATCAAGCAGATCCGCGACAAGGCGGAGAAGCAGGGGCTCATCCCCAAGGGCAAGCACGTCATCTATTGCAACACGCCGTCCTACGTGGGCAGCCACGTCACCGGCTTCTCCAACATGTGCAAGGGCATGACCGAGCTTTCCGTCAACAGCGGCAAGAAGAACGGCAAGGTCAACATCATCCCAGGCTGGGTCGAACCCTCGGACATGGAGGAGATCAAGCGCCTGGCCGGGGTCATGGGCGTGCCCATCACGCTGTTCCCGGACACCTCCGGCATCCTGAACGGCCCGCTCACCGGCGAGTTCAAGATGTTCCCCGAGGGCGGCGTCACCGTGAAGGAGCTCATCGAGGCCGGCGACGCCGTGGGCACCCTGGCCCTGGGCGAGTGGTGCAGCGCCGACGCCGCGCGCAGCCTGGACTCCAAGTGCAAGGTGCCCTGCCGCGTGCTGGAGATGCCCTACGGCCTGCTGGGCACGGACCGCTTCATCGACGCCCTGCGGATCATCGCCGGCACCAGCGTGCCCGAGGACATCACCCGCGAGCGCGGCCAGCTCGTGGACATGCTCAGCGACACGCACCAGTACTACTACAAGAAGAAGGTGGCGCTGTTCGGCGACCCCGACCAGCTCATCGCCATGACCGAGTTCCTGACGTCCATCGACATGTTGCCCGTGCACATCGTCACCGGCACGCCCGGCGGCAAGTTCGAGAAGCGCATCAAGGAGCTCACCGCGCACCTGCCCTGCGAGGTGCACGTCAAGGCCGCCGGCGACATGTTCCTGCTCCACCAGTGGATCAAGAACGAGCCCGTGGATCTGCTCATCGGCAACACCTACGGCAAGTACATCGCCCGCGACGAGGACATCCCGTTCCTGCGCTTCGGCTTCCCCATCCTCGACCGCGTGGGCCATCAGTACTTCCCGCGCGTCGGGTACAAGGGCGGCCTGCGCCTGCTGGAGCAGATCCTCGGCCTGCTCCTGGACCGCAAGGATCGCGACGCTTCCGAGACCAAGTTCGAACTGACCCTGTAACCCGCCCGCGTTCCCCGGCCGGGCCACCCCCCGGCCGGGGAGCGGGACATGCCTCCCGGAGGTTCCCATGAGCCCTGCGACCCAGCCCGCTCCCAGCCTGCGCACCGGCTGCATCTTTCTCCCCGTGGCCCCGCGCGCCAACGCCCGCCGCCGTTTCGGCGAGCCGACCTCGCCCGGCCGCGCCCTCGGCGCCGGCGACGTCGTGCAGTGGCTGGACCGCGTGCTGGCCGGCGGCCTGGCGCTTTCCGGCGCGGGCGTCGCCGGCCCGGGCGAGCCCCTGGCCGAACCCGCGGCGCTGCTGGAGACCCTGCGCGCCGTGCACGGGGCGCATCCCGAACTGCCGCTGTTCCTGGTCACCAACGGCCTGTGCCCGCAGGACGCGGACATGCCGCAATTGGCGCGCGAGCTGGCGGCGGCCGGGCTGTCCCGCGCCACCGTGCTCGTGGACGCCGTGGACCCGGCGCTCATCGAGCAGATTTTCGCCTGGATCCGGCCCGGCCGGCGCACCCTGCCCCTGCCCGAGGCCGCGCGTCTGCTGGCGGACGCCCAGACCCTGGCCGTCCGGAGCTTCCGCGAGGCCGGCCTCGTGGTCACCGTGCGCATGACCGTCTACCCCGGCGTCAACGACCAGCACGTGGAGGACGTGGCCAACGCGGCCGCCGTCCTGGGCGCGGACCTTTTCGACCTGCGGCCCTGCCCGGCCCGGCCGGAGCCTTCGGGCTGCGCGCCGCGGCCGGCCTCCTCCTGCGCCCCCTCGGACTGCGCCTCCTGCGGTTCCGCCTCCTCCTGCGCCCCGATGCCGCCCTTTGCGGAGGACGAGGCCCCGGCCCCCCTGGCCGAGCTGGCTCCGGAGCGCCTGGCGGAGCTCAAGGCCGCGGCCGCGCGCTACCTGCGCCTCGCGCCGGAGGGCGACCCCTGCGGCCAGGACATCCGCTGGATGGAGGACGCCGGACAGGCGGGCTTCCTGGCCCCGGACGGCCCCGGCCTGCCCCGGCCGGCCGGCGGGCGCGTCAACGTGGCCGTGGCCAGCTCCGGCGGGCTGGACGTGGACCTGCACCTGGGCCAGGCCATCCGCTTCCTGATCTTCGGCCCCCGCGCCGAGGACGGCCTGCCCTGCCTGCTGGAGACCCGCGACGCCCCGGAGCCGGGCGGCGGCGACCAGCGCTGGATCGAACTTTCCGAGACCCTGCGCGACTGCTTCGCCATCCTGGCGGCCAGCGCCGGCGCGCACCCGCGCGAGGTCCTGGCCGCGCGCGGCCTGGCCGTGCTGACCACCGAGACGGACGTGCAGGCCGCCGTGGACGCGCTCTACGGCGGGGGCAAGCGGAACGGCAAGAAGCGCGTCAAGGTCAACTAGGCATCCCAACCCCCAACGCACCAAGGAGAATCCCATGGCCCTTCCCGAAAAGTTGATCCTCGTCTGCCAGAGCTTCCGCGTGGGCAAGGAGCCCAAGGGCATCTGCCACAAGCAGACCGACGGCCTCCTGCAATACATGGAGGAGGGCATCCTGGACCGCGGCCTGGACGTGCAGGTGGCCACCACCGGCTGCCTCAAGCAGTGCGAGAAGGGCCCCGTCGTGGTCATCCAGCCGGACAACCTCTGGTTCAAGGGCGTGTCCAGCGAGGAGGCCGTCGACGCCATCCTCGACGGTCTCGAGTCCGGATCGGCCCCGGCCGAGTACCTGCTGTCCTAGGAACGTCGGGAGGAGCGCATGCCCGCAGCCGTGACCATCCGCGATGCCGCCGAGAAGGACATGGACGCCCTTGTGGAGCTTGTGGGCATGCTCTTCGCCATCGAGTCGGACTTTCAGCCGGACGCCCGCAAGCAGCGCCGCGGCCTGGCGCTGCTGCTCCGGCCCGGCGCGCCGCGGCCGGCCTCCAGCCTGGTCCTCGTGGCCGAGGACTCCGAGGCCGGCGCGGGAACGGAACGCGTGGCCGGCATGGCCACCGCCCAGGTGCTCATCAGCACGGCCGAGGGCGGTCCCGCGCTGCTCGTGGAGGATGTGGTGGTCCGCCCCGTGGCGCGGGGTCGCGGCATCGGCCGTGCGCTCCTGGAGCGCATCGCGGACTGGGGCGCGGAGCTTGGGGCCACGCGCATCCAGCTGCTCACCGACAAGGACAACGCGGCCGCGGCGGGCTTCTACGCCGCCTGCGGCTTTTTCCCCACAAACCTCGTGTGCCTGCGGCGCCTGCTGCCCGCGGGAAAGTGAGGCGATCATGAGTCAGCCGGCAACAGCGCTCGCCAGCGCCTGCGAGAACATCTTCGAGGAACGCAGGGACCAGGTCCACGTCATCGGGGCCGAGCCCTTCAAGATGGCCTGCAACCGCGACTCCCTGGCCGGGGCCGTGAGCCAGCGCGCCTGCGTGTTCTGCGGCTCGCGCGTGGTGCTCTATCCCATCGCCGACGCCCTGCACCTGGTGCACGGGCCCATCGGCTGCGCGGCCTACACCTGGGACATCCGCGGCTCCCTGTCCTCCGGCCCGGAACTGCACCGGCTGTCCTTCTCCACGGATCTGCAGGAGCTCGACGTTGTCTTCGGCGGGGAGAAGAAGCTGGCCAAGGCGCTGGACGAGCTCATCGCCCGCCACCGGCCCAAGGCCGCCTTCGTCTATTCCACCTGCATCGTCGGCATCATCGGCGACGACCTGGCCGCCGTGTGCCGCGCCGCCACGGAGCGCAACGGCATCCCGGTCATCCCGGTGCAGAGCGAGGGCTTCAAGGGCAACAAGCGCGAGGGCTACCTCGCGGCCTGCAAGGCCATGCGCCAGCTCGTGGGCACCGGCGACGTCAGCGGCATTTCGCCCCTGTCCGTGAACATCATGGGCGACTTCAACCTCGCCGGCGAGACCTGGATCATCCGCGACTATTTCCGGCGCCTGGGCATCGAGGTGGTGGCCGGCATCACCGGCGACGGCCGCGTGGACGACATCCGCCGGGCCCACGGCGCGGGGCTGAACCTCGTGCAGTGCTCCGGCTCCACGCAGGACCTGGCCAAGATGATGCAGGAGGACTTCGGCGTCCCGTTCATCCGGGTGTCCTGGATCGGCATCGAGGACGTGGCCGAGAGCCTCTACGCCGTGGCCGAGCACTTCGAGCGCACCCGGCCGGACCTGGCCGCCGGGCTCATGGAGCGCACGGCGGACCTCGTGCGCGGGGAGCTGGCCGCGCTCATGCCCCGGCTGGCGGAGATCCGGCGCGACCTGGCCGGCAAGAAGGCCGCCGTCTACGTCGGCGGCAGCTTCAAGGCCTTCAGCCTCGTCAAGGCCTTCCGCCACCTGGGCATGGAGGTGGCCATCGTCGGCTCCCAGACCGGCACCGAGGAGGACTACCGCGAGCTGGCGGCCATCTGCGCCCCGGGGACCATCGTGGTCGACGACGCCAACCCCCTCGAACTCTCGGCCTTCATCCGGGAGAAGGACGTGGACGTGTTCGTGGGCGGCGTGAAGGAGCGGCCCATCGCCTTCAAGCTGGGCGTGGGCTTCTGCGACCACAACCACGAGCGCAAGATCGCCCTGGAGGGCTTCGCCGGGATGCTCAACTTCGCCAAGGAGATCCACGCCTCGGTCATGAGCCCCATCTGGCGCTTCGTGCCCCGGCGCGAAGCCCAGCGGAACGCCGCGGGAAAGGAGGCCTAGCCATGGACGCCAGCGTCATCGACAGCGCCAGCGAGTACAAGGGCGTCAGCCACGTCGCCACCACCAACGCCTGCAAGCTGTGCACGCCGCTGGGGGCCACCCTGGCCTTCAAGGGCGTGGAGGGGGCCATCCCCTTCCTGCACGGCTCCCAGGGCTGCGCCACGTACATGCGGCGCTACATCATCAGCCATTTCCGGGAGCCCATGGACATCGCCTCGTCGTCCCTGGGCGAGAAGAACGCCATCTACGGCGGCGGCCCCAATCTCAAGAAGGGCCTGCTCAACGCCATGCAGAAGTATGGCGCGAAGGTCGTCGGCGTGGCCACCACCTGCCTCACCGAGACCATCGGCGACGACGTGCCGCGCCTGCTCGCCGAGTTCCGGCGCGAGTTCGGCGACCTGCCCCTGGCCGACATCGTGCAGGTCTCCACGCCGAGCTATTCCGGCACGCACATGGACGGCTTCCACGGCGCGGTGAAGGCGCTCGCGGACCAGCTCTGCCTGGACAAGGCCCCGGACACCGGCCGCGTGGCCCTGTTCCCGGGCATGGTCTCCCCGGCGGACATCCGCCACCTGAAGGACCTGGTCCGGGGCTTCGGCCTGACGCCGACCATCCTGCCGGACTATTCCGAGACCTTGGACGGTCCGGCGCTGCTGGAATACGAGAACATCCCCTCCGGCGGCACCCCGGTGGCGGACATCCGGGCCCTGTCCGGCGCGGCCGCGGCCATCGAGCTGGGCCGGGCCATCAGCCGCCAGGAAACCGCCGGCACCTCCCTGCGCGACCGCTTCGGCCTGCCGCTGCGCCGCCTGGGCCTGCCCCTCGGCCTGCGCGAGACCGACGCCCTGTGCGCGGCGCTTGGGGAAATCAGCGGCCGCGACATGCCGCGCGAGTTCAAGCTCGACCGCGGCCGCTACATCGACGCCCTGGTGGACGGCCACAAGTACGTCTCCGGCCTGCGGGCGGTGGTCTACGGCGAGGAGGACCTCGTCATCGGCCTGACCAGCTTCCTGGCCGAAATCGGCGTGCGTCCGGTGCTCGTGGCCACGGGCGCACGGAACCGGAACCTCGCCGAGCACATCGCGGCCGCCTGCGGCGAGGTCCTGCGCGAGATGCCGCGGGTCCGCGAGGGCGTGGACTTCTTCGACATCGTGGAGGAGGCCGGGACCCTTTCGCCGGATCTCCTGGTGGGCCACAGCAAGGGCCAGCGGGCCGCCCGCGAGTGGGGCGTTCCCCTGCTGCGCGCCGGCTTCCCCATCCACGACCGCTTCGGCGGGCAGCGGCTGCTGCACCTGGGCTACCGGGGCGCGCAGGAGCTCTTCGACCGCCTGGTGAACATGATCCTGGAAAAGAAGCAGACCGACTCGGACATCGGCTACGGATATCTCTAGATCCCTCAGCGCAGAAGGAGCCGCCCATGAACGCCAGCGTCATTCCCGATCCCCGGTCCGCCAAGCACCCCTGCTTCAGCAAGGAGGCCAGCGGCTCCTGCGGCCGGGTGCACCTGCCCGTCGCGCCCAAGTGCAACATCCAGTGCAACTACTGCAACCGCAAGTACGACTGCGTGAACGAGTCGCGCCCCGGCGTCACCAGCGGCGTCCTGAAGCCCTTCCAGGCCCTGGAATACGTGCGGCAGGTGCTGGTGAAGGAGCCGCGCATCACGGTCGTCGGCATCGCCGGCCCCGGCGATCCCATGGCCAACCCGGCGGAGACGCTGGAGACCATGCGGCTGATCAAGGCCGAGTACCCGCAGATGCTGTTCTGCCTGTCGTCCAACGGCCTGGCCATGCCGGAGTACGTGGACGACCTGGCGGCGCTCGGCGTGACCCACGCCACCGTGACCATGAGCACCATCGACCCGGCGATCGGGGCCGACATCTACGCCTGGGTGCGCGAGGGCAACGTCATGTACCGCGGCCGCGACGCCGCCGAGCTGCTGCTCTCGCGCCAGCTGGCGTCCATCGCCGCGCTCAAGGCCCGCGGCCTCGTGGTCAAGGTCAACACCATCGTCATTCCCGGCGTCAACGACGTCGACGGCTGCGCGCCCTTGAAGGCCGTCGCCGAAAAGGCCCGCGAGCTGGGCGCGGACCTGATGAACCTCATGCCCATGCACCCCACGGCCGGCACGCCCTTCGGCGGCCTGCCGGAGCCGCGCCGGGAGCAGATCCACGCCCTGCGCGCCGAGGTGGAGCATCTCGTGCCCCAGATGACACATTGCCGCCGTTGCCGGGCGGACGCCGTGGGACTGCTCTGCGGCGATCGCTCCGGCGAATTGGGCGGCGTCCTGGCCGCCTGCGGGAAGCTGCCCCCGCGCGGCCAGGACGACCGACCCTATGTGGCCGTCGCCACGCGCGAGGGCCTGCTCATCAACCAGCACCTGGGCGAGGCCAAGCGGTTCCAGATCTGGGGCCAGGACGGCGCGGGCGGCTTCCGCCTCGTGGAGGAGCGGCAGGCCCCGCAAGCCGGCTGCGGCCCCGCCCGCTGGGAGGAGCTGGCCCGCGTGCTGTCCGACTGCCGGGCCGTGCTGGCCGGCGCCCTGGGCGAGCATCCGCGCAAGGCGCTCGGCGAGCGGGGCATCGCCCCGGCCGCCTGCTCCGGGTTCATCGAGGACGCCCTGCGGCTGATCTACGGCGCGGAGGGGCTGGCCGGGCTGGCCGCGCTCACGGCCAAGCGCGGCGGCCTGGGCCGCGCCTGCTGCGGCGCCGGCGACGGCTGCTAGAACTGGCGCGGAACATGTTGCGGAAAGCCCCCCGGCGAGCCGGGGGGCTTTTTCATTCCAGCCGGCGTCCCAGCCATACGGCCCGTCCCACGAAGCGCACGCCCTGGGCCTGTCCCTCGCGCGCGGCGATCTCGATGGGCGGATAGGCGGTGTTGACGCTGCGCAGGATGAATTTGCCCGGGAGGGCGTCGATCCGCTTGATGTAGACCAGAGCCTCCAGGCTGACCGCGAACAGCGCACCCGGCAGCGGGGCGGTCTGCCCCTGGTCGATGAGCACCATGTCGCCGTGGCGGATGTCCGGCTCCATGCTGTCGCCGTCGGCGCGCATCAGGACCATGCGCGCGGGGTCGCCGCGGCGCGTCAGAAAGCCGCTGTGAAATCCGTAGCTTTTTTGCGTTTCACCGGTTGACAGGAATTCGCCGCGGTCGAGCCGGGCCTCCACGATGGGGACGTGGATCAGGCCGTCCTCCGCCGCTGCGGCGGTCCGATTCTGCCGTTCCCCGGTCCGAAATAGGCCTGTGCCGAAGAGCAGCCAGCGTGGCTCGACGCCGAAGCGTTCGCAGATAGCCATGATAACGGCCGAGCCGGGCGCCTGCGCGTCCCGCTCGTAGCCGCCGATGGCGGATTTGCTGACGCCGAGCGCGTCAGCGAACTCCCCCTGGCTGAGTTCCCCGCGGACAGCTTTGATGCGCGCTCCAAGGGTCATAGGTACATCCGCGTTGTTTGCCGCAAGGGGGAGAGGGCTCGGACGAGAGGAAAGACCTTGGCATATTAAAACGGTTTATACGAAAAAGCATGAATATTATTTTATCCGAAAGACCGTTTTAATATTGCGCGCGACCGTTTTTTGTCCTAATCCTGTCTTGCGGGCTGTGAAATGTGGTAATACGCAACTCCATTCCTACCAGCGCCGCACAAAGGGGTCAACGTCCAGGAACGATTTGCAAAAGGCCCGTCTCGCGGGTTCGTATCCACTCTGCGCCGTTTGTGGGGGCATTGCGCTGTTCATGCCGGCCTTGTGCAGCCATCTCATGGACGGCTGGCGCGTGCATCCTTTGTAAGGCCCCCGGTCCATCGCCCGGGGGCCTCTTTTCTGCGACGCCGGTTCTCTCCCGGCGGGAACGCAGGCGTATGCGCCCTGTCCCGGCAAACCGGCGATCCAGATTGCGGCTCCGCGCCGCAACCCGTCTCTGCATGTCCTCTCTTGGTCCCATTGTTGCACTAAAGATATAGGACGAGAGTGAGCACTCCGGGCACGGTGTGTCAGGTGAATTGCTCTGTTCCATGTCCATTGCTTTGTTGACTCCCGCAGCCATCCACCGTAGTGTTTCCACAAGCATATCCAGCAGGGTTGTTGCAGAACTCTGCCCGTTTGGCGTCTCCGGCATGGTTCTGCTCTGTCGTCTCCATCGGTTTACGCGTTATCCCGCAAGGAGGATAGGTCGTCTGATAACCGTGCGCAGAGTCCCCGCCTGCGCTGGGAGGATCCATGAAAGAGATGAGGACCATGACCAAGCTTGTCGGTCTTGCCTGCCTTCTGTCTTTCTTGACCGCGGCCCTTTCCGTCTACAGCGTGACCGGACTCCGGCAGGTTGCGGCGGCCAGCGAGCAGCTCTACTCCCTCGATCTTGTCGGCACGGACGCGGTGGACAATGTGGCCATCGACATCCTGCGGCTCGTGCGCGACGAAAAGAACCTCATGCTGGCCGATACCGACGCCGGCCTCGCCGAGGCCATGGCCAAGCTCAAGAAGGACCGCGGCGAGATGCTGCAGGGCTTGGTCGAGGCCCGCAGGTATTTCTACACGGACTACGGCAAGGACCTGATGAACCGCCTGAGCGCGTCCATCGACGGCTGGCTCAAGGTCCAGGACGAGATCATCAGCTTCGGCAATTCCCTGAATCCCGCCTCCAGGAACCAGGCGCAGTCCATCTCCGTCACGAAGGGCGCGGAGCTGGTGCGCGCGGCCGACGCCGTGGTCGATGAAGCCGTGCGCGGCAAGAAGGACGCCGCAAAGAAGAGCGCGGTGGGCATTTCCGCCGCCTATGAGCGCATCCGCCTCATCTCCATCGTCGCCACCATCGCCTCCATTCTGCTGGGCCTCGGGGTCGGCGTGCTCATCGCCCGGCACATGGTGCGCCAGCTGGGCGACGAGCCCGGCTCCCTGTCGGACATCGCCCTGCGCATCGCCGGCGGCGATCTTGAGGTGAAGTTCGACGAGAAGCGTCCGGAGATCGGCGTGTTCGGGGCCATGAAGAAGATGGAGGCGGCCCTCAAGAAGGAGATCGCCGAGGCCGAGCAGGAGGGCCAGCTCGCCCGCGAAGAGTCGGAGAAGGCCCGCGAGGCCATGGCCGAGGCCCACGAGGCGCGCCAGCGCGCCGAGCGCGCCAAGGCCGAGGGCATGCTCCAGGCCGCCAGCCAGCTGGAGAGCGTGGTCGAGGTGATCACCACCGCCTCGGAGCAGCTTTCGGCCCAGATCGAGCAGTCCAGCCGCGGCGCGGAGGAGCAGTCCAGCCGCGTGAGCGAGACGGCCACGGCCATGGAGGAGATGAACGCCACCGTGCTGGAGGTGGCCAAGAACGCCTCCCAGGCGGCGGACATGTCCAACGCCGCGCGGGCCAAGGCCCAGGAGGGCGAATCCGTCGTCGGCGAGGCGGTGGCCAGCATCGGCGAGGTGCGCCATCACGCCCTGGTGCTCAAGGAGGACATGGCCACCCTGGGCAAGCAGGCCGAGGGCATCGGCCAGGTCATGGAGGTCATCAGCGACATCGCCGACCAGACCAACCTGCTGGCGCTCAACGCGGCCATTGAGGCCGCCCGCGCCGGCGACGCCGGCCGCGGCTTCGCCGTCGTGGCCGACGAGGTGCGCAAGCTGGCCGAAAAGACCATGAACGCCACCAAGGAGGTCGGCGACGCCATCCGCGGCATTCAGACCGGCACCCACAAGAACATGGAGAATGTTGACCGCGCGGCCAAGAGCGTGGAGACTGCCACCGGGCTGGCGCAGAAGTCCGGCGGCTCCCTCAAGGAGATCGTCGGCCTCGTGGACCAGACCTCGGATCAGGTGCGCTCCATCGCCACGGCCAGCGAGGAGCAGTCCTCGGCCAGCGAGGAGATCAACAAGAGCGTGGAGCAGGTGGCGACCATATCCAACGAGACGGCGCAGGCCATGAACCAGGCCGCGCAGGCCGTGGCCGAGCTGGCCCGGCAGTCCCAGGCCCTGCACACGCTCATCGCGGACATGAAGGCCCAGGGCGCGGAGACCACGCACGCGGCCTAGCCGCGCCACGCGCGCAAGTGCGCAACCAACAGGAGGAGACATGGAGGCATCAGTGAGCGGCCAGAACGCCGACCACCGGGAGACCGGGCTCCTGCAGCTCGTGACCTTCCACATCGCCGACGACGAGTTCGGCGTGGACATTCTCAAAGTGCAGGAGATCATCCGCACCATGGAGATCACCCGCGTGCCGCGCGCGCCCGAGTTCGTCGAGGGCGTGATCAACCTGCGCGGCAAGGTCATCCCCATCCTGAGCCTGCGGCGGCGCTTCGGCATCGAGCCGCGCGAGTTCGACTCGCAGACGCGGATCATCGTGGTGGAGATCGCCGGCATGATCGTCGGCTTCGTGGTGGACGGCGTGTCCGAGGTGCTGCGCATCGGCGCGGACACCGTGGAGGACCCGCCGGCCGTGGTTTCCGGCGTGGACTCGGAGTACATCAGCGGCGTGGGCAAGCTGGAGGACCGGCTGCTCATCCTGCTGGATTTGAACCGCCTGCTCTCCACCGAGGAGCACGCCACCCTGACGCACAGCGTCCAGCAGTAGCGCGCCGGCGGCGCAGGAAGACGGCCCTCCGCCCCGGCGCTCCGCGGGCGGGGGGCTTTTCACGTCTATTTGAAGAAGCGCACGTCGCCGATCCACAGGGTCGCGCCGGAGTCCGGCCGGCCGGCCTCCACGCAGATGCGGATCTCCTCGACGTTGTCCGGCCGGAGCACCCGGTCGCCGGGCACGATGACCGCGCCGGCAGCGGCCGCGGCCTCCGGCGTCCAGGCGGGGTCCGGGGACATGGTGCGGTAGGCCGCGCGCACGTCGCGCCAGTCCGTGCCGGCCACGAAGCCGCCGAAGTGGCGGAAGGTGCCCACGCCCGTCTCCACGTTGCTGCTGCGAATGGTCAGCCGAACCACCAGCGGATGGTCCGCGCGCAGGCGGAAGGCCAGGCCGGACGATCCGGAAAGATCGGTCTGGATGCCGGGCGCGGCGCGCACGCTGCGCACGATGCAGGCCAGGCCGGCGTCGCCGCGGGCGTCCGCGCCGGCGGGGCGGAAGTCCAGGCGCAGGCTGGCCGCGCCCGAGGGCGCGCGCACGGACTCGTCGCGGGAGAGCCGCGGCGCGGCGCGGGAGTCCTCCGGCCCGGCGCGCCATTCGGACGGGTCGGGCGGCGGCGGAAAGGGGCCGGCCTTGGCCAGGGCGAGGGCCGGGATCAGGAGCAGGGCGAGGCAGAGCAGACGGGAAAGCGCGTGTGGAGCTGCGCGGCGCAAGGGCGGCCTCCGGTTCGGCGGACTGCGGCCATGCTAGCCGAGGCGCGCGGCCAAGGGAAGCCCCCGCGCGCCGCCCCGGACCGGACGGCGGCGCGGAGGCTCCCCGGCAGAGGTCCTACTTGAGGAAGTCGAGCGCGTACTTGCCGGCCAGGAAGACGATGAGCGCCGCGAGCATCCACTTGATGTAGCGGGCCGGGACGTGCTTCTGGCAGCGCGCGCCGAGGTACATGCCGGCCATGCCGCCCAGCCCGAAGAGCAGGCCGAGCAGCCAGTCCGGGGCCACGGACATGCCGGGGTAGCAGGGCGCGATGGCCTGGTAGAAGGCCACCCCGGCGATGGAGGTGACGAAGGTGCCCATGAGCGCCGCGCCGGCCACGGTGTAGACCGGCAGGCCGAAGAAGGCCACGAAGAACGGCGCGATGATCGACCCGCCGCCGATGCCGTAGACCCCGCCCACGATGCCCACGATGAACGACAGGGTCAGCACGCCCCAGGTGGAGACGTCGTAGGTTTCGCCATAGAACTCGTAGGCGATGCGGGTGCTGGTGCAGCGCACCACGCGCACGGCCGCCAGCTTCTCGCCGCCGCAGGCCTCGCGGTCCCTGGCCAGCTCGCGGAAGCGCGCCGCCTGGGCCTGGAAGCGTTCTTCGGCGGCCTTGGCCCCGCCGTTGGCGCCGCGCAGCTGGCGCACGAGGTCGCGGACCATGCGCAGGCCGATGTAGGCCAGCACGCAGGCGGCGAAGAGCTTGAAGTTGCGCGCGTCGGGCAGGTAGCGCACCCGGATGATGGCCCCGAGGAACACGCCCGGCAGGGTGCCGATGATCACCACCCAGGCCAGCGGCCAGACCATGCGGCCCTCGCGGATGTAGCGCCAGACGCCGCTGGGGATGGCCACGATGTTGTAGAACTGGTTGGTGGAGCTCACCGAGGGGTTCACGTAGCCGAGCACGCTCATCTGGAAGGGCAGCAGCAGGAACGCGCCGGACACGCCGCCCATGGACGTGAAGAAGGAGATGACCAGGGCCACCAGCGGGGGAATCCAGGGCTGCACCTCGATGCCTGCGACCTGAAAAAGCATGGCGCCTCCGGGAGTTGCCGCGCCGGTGACGGGGGACCGGGGCGGGCTGGGGAATTGTTGTCACGTTTTTACTAATTCCCGTGAGAGATGTATAAACATTCCTCCCGGACTTGTCAGCAATTATTTTGTGTCCTGTTCCGGAAAAGTTTCACGCAAAGGGGAATTTTCGGGGCTTGGCAGCGGGCTTGTTTCCCCGTAGAAAATTCCCCAGGAGGAGAAGACCGTGAAGCCCAGAGAGCAGCACCCATTCCCCTCGGCCCCGGAATCAGCCGCAGGCCGGCCCGAAGCCCCCGCCAGCGGCGCCGCGGAGGCCCGTCCGTCCGTCGCGCCGGAAGGCGGCGCGGACTCCCGCAGCCTCGACCCGGCGCAGCTCGCCGCCCTGGAGTCGGCCTTCCGCACCTGGACCGCCGCCGCCCGCCGCCGCGCCGATCAGCTTTCCCGGCGCAGGCTCTGGCTGATCTTCCTCCTGCTGCGCTCCACGGGCGCGCGCCTGGGCGAGGTCCTGGCGCTGGACGCCGGCCGCGACCTGGACCTGACGCTCTCGCGTCCGGTGGCGGTGTTCCATTCCGCCGCCGGCCCGCGCGAGGCCCCGCTCCCGGCCGACGTGGCCGACGAGCTGCGCGCCGCCCTGGAGGATCACGAGTTGCTGGAGAGCCTGGGGCCCGGCGGCGTGGCGCAGATGTTCGACATGGACCAGGGCCACGTGCGCCGCAAGTTCTACGAGCGCGCGGCCGAGGCCGGGCTCCCGCGCGAGCTGGCCAGCCCCAGCGTCCTGCGCCGCTCGCTGGCGCGTCAGCTCATGCGCCAGTCCGTGCCCCTGCCGGTGGTGCAGCGGCTCCTCGGCCAGTCCTCGGCCGACCTCACCGCGGCCTTCTCCGACTATACCGACGACGAGGCCGGCCGCATTCTGGAAGACTACCTGAAACGCGAGGAGCGCCGCAAGTCCAGCGCGCGCAACCGCTTCTTCGGCCAGATCACGGCGGTCAAGTGCGGCCCCGTGGTGGCCGAGATCGAGCTCACCAGCCTGGGCGGCTTCAAGGTCTACTCGGTGGTCACCCACGAAAGCGTGGAGCGCCTGGGCATCCGGCCGGGCGTGCTGGCCACCGCGGACATCAAGGCCCCCTGGGTGCAGCTCCAGGCCGGGGAGGACGAACCCCGCTCCACGGCCGCCAACCGCTACCCGGCCGTGGTCAGCCGCATCCTCACCGGCGCGGGCGAGGGCGATGATGTGGCCGCCGAGGTGGCGGCCGACCTGTCCGACGGAACGCGCCTGGCCTCCGTGGTCACCGCGGCCAGCGTGCGCCGCCTGAATATCTCCGTGGGCTCGCCCGTGTGGGCCAGCTTCGGGGCGTTCTCGGTGATCCTGAACTTCGGCTAGGGCGCGGAGGTGACGGGAATGGACGTGCGCGCGCATCCGGCGCGGCTCTGGAAAACCCTCAGGGACGCGGCCGTGCAGTGCCGCCTGTGCGGCCATGCCTGCGTCATCCCGCCCGATTGCCGCGGCCGCTGCGGCGTGCGCGAGAACCGCGCGGGCGAGCTGTTCTCCCTGGTCTACGGCCTGCCGGCGGCCATCAACGTGGACCCGGTGGAGAAGAAGCCGCTCTACCATTTCCTGCCCTGCACGGCGACCTTCTCCTTCGGCACCATGGGCTGCAACATGGCCTGCGTGTTCTGCCAGAACGCCACGCTTTCGCAGCCGCCGCGCCTGGGCCAGCGCGTCTCCGGCCACTGGGCCGAGCCCGCCGACCTCGTGGCGGCGGCTCTGGAGCACGGCTGCAAGAGCATCTCCTACACCTATTCCGAACCCACGGTGTTCTTCGAGCTGGTGGAGGACACGGCCAGGCTGGCGCGCGCGCACGGGCTCAAAAACGTGCTCGTGACCAACGGCTTCATGAGCACGGAGTGCCTGGAGGCCTTCGGCCCGGCCGAAACCGGCCTCATCCAGGCGGCCAACGTCGACGTGAAGGCCTTTTCCGAGCTGTTCTACCACGAGCGCTGCGGCGCCTCGCTGGCCCCGGTCCTGCGCAACCTCAAGCGCATGCGCGAACTCGGCTGGTGGGTCGAGACGACTACGCTGCTCATTCCCGGCCTCAACGACGACCCGGCCGAGCTGCGCGACCTCGCCGGGTTCCTGGCCTCGGAGCTCGGGCCGGACACGCCCTGGCACATCTCGCGCTTCCACCCGGACTACCAGCTCCTCGATCGGCCCGCGACCCCGCAGGAGAGCCTCGCGGCCGCGCGGGACATCGGCCGCGCCGCGGGTCTGCGCTACGTCTACGTGGGCAACGCCTCGGGCCCCGGCTTCGGCGATACGGTGTGCCCGGCCTGCTCGGCCGTGGTCATCCGGCGCGAGGGCTTCCGCTGCGCGCCCGGCGGCGTCAAGGACGGGGCCTGCCGCGCCTGCGGGGCGGCCCTGCCGGGGGTCTGGGCCTGATGGAGACCGCCGCGCGTCCCTTCCTGGAGCGCCACGCCGGACTGATCTTCGTCCTGGCGCTGGCCCCGCGCCTGGCCCACTGGCTGCTGATCTGCGCCTCGCCCCTGGCCGGGGAGTATGTGCCCGACCTCTCGGCCTACCTGGACGCCGCGGCCCGGATGATGGACAGCAGCTATTTTTTCCGCGCGCCCATGCTCATGAGCCCGGGCTACGCCCTGATCCTCGCGCCGCAGTATATCCTCTTCGGCCCGAACACGCCGGTGTTCGCCCTGACCAACGCCGTGCTCGACGCCGGTTCGGCCGCGCTCTGCGGCATGCTCGCCGCGCGGCTGGCCGGGCCCGCGCGGGCCTGCGCGGCCGGGCTCCTGGCCGGACTGCTCTACGCCTGCTGCGGCCAGATCCTGTTCTACACGCTGCTGCCCTTGGGCGAGGGGCCGGCGATCTTTTGCCTCCTGGCCGGGCTGAACCTGCTCTTCGGCTGCGTCGGGACGGGCGGGCTGCGGGCCTGGCTGGCCGGGATTCTCCTGGCCCTGGCCGCGCTCGTCCGGCCCAACCTGCTTCCGGCGGAGCTGCTGGCCCTGGCCGCCTGGACGTTCGGCCCCGCGCCGCGCGGCGAACGCCTGCGCGCCGTGCTCCCGGCCGCCGGCCGCGCGCTGGCCGGGCTGCTCCTGGCGCTGGCCCCGTTCATGGGCCACAACCTCGTGCTGGAGGGCCACGCCACGCCCTTCGGCTTCCAGGGCGGGATCACCTTCTTCGCCGGCAACCAGCCTGGGGCCAGCGGCGGCAGCGACGCCGTGGCCGGCGTCGGCGCGACGCCCGGCCTGTCCAACTACGAGGCCGTGCTGGAGGCCGAGCGCCGCGGCGGCCGGCGGCTGACCCTCGCCCAGGCCGACGCCTTCTGGTACGCCGAGGCCCGCCGGGCCATGGCCGCGCAGCCCCTGGAGGCCGCCCGGACCCTGGGCCGCAAGGCTCTGCTCCTGGTCAACGACGGCGGCCGCGACGCCACCATGGATCCGGACTTCGCCGCGCGCTTCTCGCCCGTGCCGGGGCTGCTTTCCCTGCCCGCGGGGCTCGTGCTGGCGCTGGCCGCGGCCGGGCTGTGCGCTGCGCTGCGGCGGGACGGGCGGAGTCCGGAGCGGCTGGCTGTCGGCGCGGCGTTCCTCGCCCTGGCGGTCCTGCTCGTGCTCTATCAGGTCACGCCGCGCTACCGCACGCCGCTGCTGCCCCTGGGTCTGTGCCTGGCCGGGCCCTTCCTGGCCGAACTGCCGGATCTGCTGCGCGGCGCGCGGCGGGTCCTGGTCGCGCCGGCCGCGTGCGGCGTCGTGGTGTTGTTCCTGTCCATGCTGCCGCTGAACGCGATCCTCCCCGGGGCCGGACCGGAGGCGGACAAGGGCCGCCTGGCCCTGGAGCACGCCCGCCTGGCCCATTACTACCTGCTCAAGGGGCCGGCGCGGCTGGCCGTGCCGGAGTACGAGGCCGCCCTGGCCCTCGGCGCGCCGGACAAGGCGACGCTGTCCGCCGGCCTGGCCGCGGCCCGGGCCCTGGCCGGGAGTCCGCCGCCGCAGTGAGCGCCCTTGCCGTGCGGGCCGCCGCCGCGTAAGGGGATGCCCATGAGCGCCGCCAAGCACATCGAACCCTGCCTCGTCTACGCCGACAAGAACGGCAACATCTACGACCATCCGGACCTGCTGATGCTCTGCCGCCGGGGCCCGGAGCTGACCCTGCCGCGGCCCGACGAGCTGATTCCCCTGCCGGAGGAGAGCGAGTTCTTCATGTTGCCCGGCCGCGGGGCGCTGGGCTTCGATCCGGAGACGGGCGAGGTGGAGGAGCTCGACGAACTGGCCGTGGCGGTGTTCGCCAGCCCGGCGCACACGCTTTCGGCCTCCGCCGCCTACGTCACGCGGGCGGGCGCGCCCACGCTGCCGCTCTTCGCCTACGGCGCGGTGGGCTTCTTCGAGGGCCGCTTCTACGTCTGCGCGCACAAGGTCGACCAGGATCGCCGGCAGGTCTTCAGCGGCATTCCGCGCGCGCGCATCGAGCAGGGCGCGCGGCGGCTCATGGCCGAGCTGCCGGAGAACCGGCTGGTGCGCCACCTGACCCACTGCGCCCTGACCTACGGCTGCCCGGCGGCCAAGAACCTCGCCCTGGGCCGCTTCGAGGCCCCGCTGCCCACCGCGCGCAGCTGCAACGCGCGCTGCGTGGGCTGCATCTCGCTCCAGCCCGAGGACTCCGGCTTCCCGGCCACCCAGAACCGCATCGCCTTCCGGCCCACGGAGCGCGAGGTGGCCGAGGTCATGCTGCACCACCAGGGCCGGGAGAAGCGGGCCATTCTGTCCTACGGCCAGGGCTGCGAGGGCGAGCCCCTCACTGAGGCCAAGCTCATCGCCGCCGCGACCCGGCGCTTCCGTAAGGCCGGCGGTCGCGCCACGGTGAACGTGAACACCAACGCCAGCCTGCCGGACGCCGTCCGGGAGATCGCCGCGGCCGGAGTGGACTCCATCCGCGTGAGCCTGAACAGCGTGCGCAAGGGGCCCTACGAGGCCTATTACCGCCCCAACGGCTACGTCTTCGAGGACGTGGCGGCGAGCATCCGCGCGGCCAAGGACTGCGGCCTGTTCGTGTCCCTGAACCTGCTCTTTTTCCCCGGCCTCACCGACGGTGAGGAGGAGTGGGCGGCTCTGGCCGGCCTCGTGACCGACACCCGGCTCGACTTCATCCAGATGCGCAACCTGAACCTGGACCCGGAGCTGGCGCTTTCGCTCTTCGCCGGCCAGAGCTACGGCCCCAGCATGGGCCTGCGCAATTTCATGAAGCGGCTGAAAAAGACCTGCCCCTGGCTGGGCTTCGGCTACTTCAATCCCTTCCTCGAACGTCGCCCCTAGCGGAATTCCTATCTTATCGCACTGTATAGTGCGGCGCATTTGCTGCGCATTCCGCTGCAGATCACCTACCTCGCGGCAACAAAATGCTTGCCGAAACGCGCTGTCCAAGATAATAGGACCTAAAATCCAAACCCTGGATGGAGGTCCGTATGGGCGCAGGCAAACCGATTTACAAGTCACTCTACTTTCAGGTGATCACAGGCATTTGCATCGGCATCGTATTGGGCATCGTCTTTCCGGGCAAGGAGGGCTTCGCGGCGCACATGAAGCCCTTCGGCGACGCATTCATCAAGATGATCAAGTCGATCATCGCGCCGCTGATCTTCTGCACCGTGGTCATCGGCATCGCCAAGATGGGCGACATGGGCAAGGTGGGCCGCGTGGGCATCAAGGCCATGGTCTACTTCTGGACCATGACCCTGCTTGCGCTGATCATCGGCCTCATCGTGGTCAACACCTACAAGCCCGGCGTCGGCATGAACCTCGACCTGTCCACCATGGACATGAGCGCGGTGGAGAAGTACGCCGGCAGCGCCAAGAAGCTCTCCACCATCGATTTCATCCTGAACATCATTCCCAGGGACGTCGTCGATGCGTTCGCCAGGGGCGAGATCCTTCAGGTCCTGTTCTTCTCGATCTTCTTCGGCCTGGCCCTCTCGGCCCTGGGCGAAAAGGCCAAGCACGTCACCCGGTTCATCGACGAGTTCGGCAAGGGCCTGTTCAAGGTCGTGCACTACATCATGTATTTCGCGCCCATGGGCGCCTTCGGCGCCATCGCCTACGTGGTCGGCGCCCACGGCATCGGCTCGCTCCAGCAGCTGATGATGCTCATGGCCGGCGTCTACACCACCTGCATCGTGTTCATCTTCGGCGTGCTCTACGTCGTCTGCCGGCTCGCCGGCTTCAGCCTCTGGCGCTACCTGTGCTACATCAAGGAGGAGATCATCCTGGTGCTGGGCACCAGCTCCTCGGAGACGGCCCTGCCGCGCATGATGGCCAAGATGGAGGTTGCCGGGTGCAACAAGTCCGTGGTCGGCCTGACGCTGCCCATGGGCTACTCGTTCAACCTCGACGGCACGTGCATCTACCTGACCATGGCCTCGGTGTTCCTGGCCCAGGCCACCAACACGCCGCTCTCCTTCAGCGACGAGCTGTACATGCTGGGCATCCTGCTCCTGACCAGCAAGGGCGCGGCGGCCGTCACCGGCGGCGGCTTCATCACCCTGGCCGCCACCTTGGGCTCCCTGCACACCATCCCCCTGGCCTCCATCGCCGTGCTCCTCGGCGTGGACCGCTTCATGAGCGAGGCCCGCGCCATCACCAACATGATCGGCAACGGCATCGCCACCATCATCGTGGCCAAGTGGGAGGGCGCGCTGGACGTCAAGGCGTTGCAGAAGGCCTTCTCCGGCAAGGACGACGCGGCCGAGGAGGCCCCGGAGGAGATCCTCGACGGCGCCATCGCCGAGAACGGCCAGAGCGAAAACGCCTAGCCCGCCTCGCGCACGCATGCACACCTGCGCCTCCGCGGCTTGCCTGCGGGGGCGCAGTCTGTTATGCGCCATGGGTACACGCTTTGGCTGGCCCGGGGCGTCTTGGGCTCCCGGGGGAGAGCACCACCCACCGCACACGAACAAAAGGGGAAGAGCATGAAACGTCTCGCGCTTGTCGCCGCGCTCGTTCTGGGCCTGGTCATGACGGCCTGCCAGAAGGCGCCGGAAAAGGCACCGGAAAAGGCGGCCGAAAAGCCCGCCGCCGAGGAGAAGACCATCATCAACGGCATCGACGGCGGCGGCTTCCCGCCCTATGCCTTCGTGGACAAGGAAGGCAAGACCGTCGGCTTCGACGTCGAGGCCATCGAGTGGATCGGCAAGAAGATGGGCTTCAAGGTCAAGCACCAGCCCGTCGAGTGGTCCGCCATCATCCCCGCCCTTGAGGCCAAGAAGATCGACATCATCTGCTCCGGCATGAGCGCCACGGCCGAGCGCGCCCAGCGCGTCACCTTCTCCGACCCGTACTACAAGGTCACCCAGGTGCTCGTGGCCAAGGCCGACAACAAGCTGACCCTGGAGCAGATGCTGACCACCGGCAAGAAGCTCGGCGTGCAGCGCGGCACCGTCACCGCCAAGTACCTTGAGGACCTGTCCAAGAAGCCGGGCATGAAGTTCAAGCTCGTGCAGTACGACTCCACCGACCTGGCCATGCAGGACCTGCCCGTGGGCCGCATCGACGGCTCCGGCATGGACAACACCATCGCCAAGGACGTGCTGAAGAAGGACAAGAACGCCAAGGTCGTCGGCACGTTCGACGCCCCGGCCGAGAACTACGGCTACGCCATGCGCAAGGACGACGCCGAGCTGCAGAAGAAGGTCAACGAGGGCCTCAAGCTGCTCATGGCCGATCCCTACTGGCAGGAACTCAAGAAGAAGTACGACATCGAATAGGCTCAGGGAAGTCGAAGAATCCACGCCGAAAGGCTTCGGCCGCGCGCCGGAGCCTTTCGGCCTTTTTCGGGACCCGCAGGAAACACGCGAACCATGAATTTCACCGTCGCCTATGAAGCCGCGCGCGACGCCCTGCCGTACATGCTGGGCGGCGTGGGCTGGACCGCCGGGCTCATCGTCGGGGCCATGCTCCTGGGGCTTTGCCTCGGCGTGCCCCTGGCCGTGCTCCAGGTCTATGGCCCCAAGCCCCTGCGCCGCGTGGTGGGCGTCTATGTCTGGCTGTTCCGCGGGGTGCCCATCCTGGTGCAGATGTATATTTTCTATTTCGGCCTGTTCGCCTGGCTGGCCACGGTTCCGGGGCTCACCGGCCTCGGCCTGGACAGCCCGTTCCTGGCCGCCGTGTGCGTGCTCGGCTTCACCTCCGCCGCGTACCAGTCGCAGATCTTCCGCGGCGCCATCCAGTCCCTGCCGGCGGGCCAGCTCAAGGCCGCCCGGGCGCTGGGCATGAGCGACGCCACGGCCATCCGCGCGATCATCCTGCCCCAGGCGCTGCGGCTGTCCATTCCCGGCTGGAGCAACGAATACTCCATCCTGCTCAAGGACTCGGCCCTGGCCTTCACCATCGGCGTCGTGGAGATCATGGCCCGCATGCGCGCCATCGCCTCCACCACGCACGAGCCGGTGTCCATGTCCTTCATCGCCGGGATCATCTTCTTCGCGCTCACCTGGGTGGGCGTGAAGGCCCTGGCCCTGCTGGAAAACAAGGTCCGCATCCCGGGCTATACCCGTCAAGGAGCCGTGTAGCGCATGGCCGACTCCCGCACTTCCGTGTCCAGTCCCGCGCCCATTCTCGAGGCGCGCAAACTGTTCAAGACCCTGGGCGGCAACCGCGTGCTCGACGCGGTGAGCTTCGTGCTGCCGCGCGGTCAGGTGAAGGTGCTCATCGGCCCTTCGGGCGCGGGCAAGAGCACGCTGCTCCAGTGCCTGAACTTCCTGATCCCGCCGGACTCCGGCCAGATCCTGCTCGACGGCCACGAGATCAGCGGCGGCAACAAGAAGGAGCTTTGCGCCCTGCGCCAGCAGGTCGGCATGATTTTCCAGGACTTCAACCTGTTCGACCACCTGAGCGCCCTGGACAACGTGCGCGTGGCCCTGGTCAAGGTCAAGGGCATGGGCAAGCTGGAGGCCACCGAGCGCGCCGTGGCGGAGCTCAAGCGCGTGGGCCTGGCCGACAAGTGCACGCTGTACCCGGCCAATCTCTCCGGCGGGCAGAAGCAGCGCGTGGCCATCGCCCGGGCCCTGGCCATGGACCCCAAGGTGATGCTTCTGGACGAGCCCACCAGCGCCCTGGACCCCGAACTCATCGGCGAGGTCCTGGCGGTCATCCGCGACTTGGCCCAGGGCGGCATGACCATGATCCTGGCCACCCACCAGATCAGCTTTTCGGCCAGCCTGGCCGACGAGTTCATTTTCATGGAGCGGGGCAGCATCGTGGAGCAGGGCTCCCCGGCGGAGCTGCTGGGCCGCGGCTCGGGCTCGCGCACGCAGGCCTTCTGCGCCAAGATCAGCGAGCTGACCGGCGAGGCCCCCGACGCGGGCGGAACCGGGGAGTGCCGCGTGTGAGCACGCCGTACCTCGAATTTCTGCATGCGGAGCTGGCTCCGGCCCTCATGGACGGGCTGTGGACCAGCGTGCTCGTCATCGTGCCCTCGGCGGCCCTCGGCGCGGCCATCGGCATCCTGGCCGGGGTGCTCCGGGTCTACGGCCATCCGGCCCTCCGGCGCGTGGTCAACGGCTACGTCTCGCTGTTCCGCGGCACGCCGCTGGTGGTCCAGGTGTTCTTCTGGTACTTCGCCCTGCCGTACATCCGCTTCGGCGACTTCAGCATCGTCCTCGACCCCATCGGGGCGGCGGTGCTGTCCTTTGGCCTGTGCAGCGGCGCGTACCAGTCCGAGTACATCCGCGGCGGCCTGCTGTCGATCAAGCGCGGCCAGATCCGCGCGGCCCTGGCCCTGGGCATGACCACCCGGCAGGCCGTGCTGAGCATCGTTTTGCCGCAGGCCTTCCGCCGCGCCCTGCCCGGCTGCGGCAACGAGATCATCTACCTCATCAAGTATTCCTCGCTGGCCTCGATCATCACCGTGAACGAGCTCACGGGCACGGCCACCACCATCGCCAAGAACACCTGGCGCAACATCGAGGTCTTCTGCACCGTCGGCGTGTACTACCTCGTGCTCGTCAGCGTGGCCGCGTGGCTCCTGCGCCGGGCCGAGGACGCCCTCAGCGTGCCCGGCTTCGAGAGGCCGTCCAACTAGCTCGGAGGGGACCCCATGCCCAGCCTTGCCCCGGAAATTCTGGACCGGCTCGCCCGCGAGTTCGGACCGGATCTGCTCACCAGCGCGACGGACCTCGAACCGCGCAGCCGCGACGAATCCGGCCTGAGCCGCCCGCCGGCGGCCGTGATCCTGGCGCGCGACGAGGCCCGGATCGTCCGCCTGCTGGAAATCGCCAACGAATCTGCCGGCCAGAGGTCGCGCTTCGCGGTGATCCCGCGCGGCGCGGGCACGGGCCTGGCCGGCGGCTGCCTGCCCGACGCGGCCACGGCCGTTCCCGCAGTGATCCTCGACCTTTCGGCCATGAACCGGATCATCGCCATCGACGCCCGGAGCCTTACGGCCACGGTTCAGCCCGGCGTGCTCACCGGCGACCTGCGCCGCGCGGCGCGGGCCCAGGGGCTGTTCTACCCGCCGGACCCGGCCAGCCTCGACGCCAGCAGCATCGGCGGCAACGCCGCCACCAACGCCGGCGGCCCGGCCTGCGTCAAGTACGGCACCACGCGCGACTACGTGCTCGGCCTGCGCGCCGTTTTGCCCACGGGCGAGGCCATCCGCGCCGGCGTGAACACGCGCAAGGGCGTGGTGGGCTACGACGTGGCCCGGCTGATCCTGGGCAGCGAGGGCACGCTGGGCGTGATCACCGAGCTCACGCTTAAGCTCGTGCCCCATCCCAGGGCCACGGCCTGCCTGGCCGGGGTGTTCCGCGACCTGGACGCGGCCATGCGCGCGATCATCGGCGTCATGACCGGGGGGCGGCTGCCGGCCGCGGCGGAGTTCCTGGACGCCCGCAGCCTGGAGCTGGTGGGCGATCTGCTGCCCTTCCGCGTGGCCGGGGGCAGCGCCCTCGTGCTCGTGGAGTGCGACGGCGACCCGGAGCAGGTGCGCCGGGAGGCCGGGGAGATCGCCGCCGCCTTCCGCGCCAGCGGGGCCTCGGAGATCCTGCCGCCCGCCCTCGCGGACGAGGACCGCGAGGCCATCTGGAAGGTCCGGCGCAGCGTGTCCACGCGCATCCACGAGTCCTGCGTCGTGTACATCCCGGAGGACATCGTCGTGCCCATCGGCCGCATCGCCGACATGGTGGCGCGGCTGCCGGAGATCGCCGACCGTCACGGCGTCGCCATCTACGCCTTCGGCCACGCCGGCGATGGCAACATCCACCTCAACCTCACCGCGCCGGACGAGGCGCTGCGGCCGAAGGTCGAGGCCGCGGCCGAGGAGTGCGTGCGTCTGGCCCTCGGCTTCGGCGGCACCCTTTCGGGGGAGCACGGCATCGGCCAAGCCAAGCGCCTGCTGCTGCCCCTGGAGATCGCCCCGGCCAACCTGCGCCTTCAGCGCGGCATCAAGCGGCTCATGGATCCCAACAACGTGCTCAACCCCGGCAAGATCTTTCCGCCGGAAGAGGAATAGGGCGGCGGCATGGACCTGCAATCCCGTCTTTCCAAACGCGTCGGGCAGATCAAGATCTCGGCCACCAAGGAGATGCCCATGATCGCCGCGGCCGTGGGCGGTTGCGTGTCCCTGGGCCAGGGCATCCCGTCCTTCGCCACGCCGCCCCACGTGGCCGAGGCCGTGGGCCGGGCCCTGCGCGACGACCCCGCGGCCGGCAAATACTCGCTCCAGCCGGGCATGCCGGCCCTGCGGCGCGCGGCGGCCGAACTGCTGCGCGCGGAAAAGGGCCTGCCCGCCGACCCCGAGCGCGAGGTGGCCATCACCGTGGGCGGCATGGAGGCGCTGCTCTGCGCCATGCTGACCCTGGTGGGCCCGGGCGACGAGGTGATCATCCCCGAGCCGTACTATCCCTCGCACGTGGAGCAGATCCTCATGGCCGAGGGGACGCCGGTCTTCGCCCCGCTTCGGCGCGCGGACTGGAGCCTGGACCCGGACGCCGTGGCCGCGGCCGTCACGCCGCGCACCAAGGCCATCGTCGTCTCCAGCCCGCACAACCCCACGGGCGCCGTCTGGGCCAAGCGGGACCTGCTGCGCCTGGCCGAGCTGGCCATCCGCCGCGATCTCTTCGTCATCTGCGACGACACCTACGACGCTCTGGCCTATGACGGTCCGGACGGCGCGGGGGCGTTCAGCCTGGCCAGCGTGCCGGAGCTGCGCGACCGGCTCATCGGCGTGTTCAGCTTCTCCAAGCGGTTCGCCCTCACGGGCTGGCGCGTGGGCTTCCTCTGGGCGCGGGAGGAGCTCCTGGGCCACATGCTCAAGATTCACGACGCCGCGGCCATCTGCGCGCCGTCGGTGTCGCAGATCGCCGCCCTGGCCTCCCTGGAGGGACCCCAGGACGTCTACGCCGGATTCAAGGCCGCGCTGCATCGCCGCCGCGACCTCATCTGCGCGCGGCTGGAAGCCATGGGCGGCCGCTTCAGCCATGTCCGGCCGCACGGCGCGTTCTACGTCATGGCCAAGGCCGAGTTCCCGGTGGCGGACTCCCGGACCCTGGCCGTGCGGCTGATCCACGAGGCGCGGGTGATCACCGTCCCCGGCGGGGCCTTCGGGCCGGGCGGGGAGGGCCACCTGCGCCTGAGCTTCGGCGGGACCGAGGCGGAGATCGACGCGGCCTGCGAGCGCATGGCCGCCTGGTGCGCCGCCCAGTAACCATTCAAGGAGACAAAACCATGCGCCGCATGTCCCTCGTGGCCCTTTGTCTGGGCCTGACGCTTGCGCTGGCCGCCCCGGCTTTGGCGGGGTTCGACGCCGACGCCTTCCGCAAGAATTTCGTCGCCGGCCTGGCCGGTCGGGCCAACCATCCGGACCTCACGGACAAGAACGTGGTGGTGGAGGCCGCGGAAAAGGCGGTGGACTTCGCCGGCACGGAGATCTACGCCGTCAAGGGCCGCCTGGCCCCGGACCATGGTCAGGCCCAGCCCTTCCTGCTCTTCGTCAGCGCGGACGGCCGCTTCTACATGCCGGATCTGGTCGAGCTTTCCGCCGGAAAAAGCGTGCTCAAGGCCGCGCGCGACCGCGTCCGCAGCGGCGATCTGAAGGACTTCGGCCACGTGATCCTCAAGGGCTCGGGCAAGGCCCGGGTGATCTACGTGTCCGATCCGTTCTGCCCGTTCTGCCGGGAGTCCTTCGCCTATCTCATGACCCGCACGGCGGACATGGCGGAGCTGCGGATCGCCCACTACCCGCTGTCCTCGCACCCCGGCGCGGACCTCGCCTGCGCGATCCTGGACTGGGCCCGCACCAACGCCCCGGACAAGCTCATGGACTACGTGCGCTTCGCCTACACGGACTTGGCCGTGCCCCACGTGGCGGACAGGAGCCAGGAGAACCTGGACAAGGCCTGGAACGCCGTGGCCGTGGCCTTCCTCAAGCGCTTCCCGGAACTCTCCGCCCTGGGCAAGAATGGCGGGGCCATCGTGACCCGGCTCAGCGAGTCCGAGCACGTCGCGGCCGTCCAGTCGGACATGGCCCGCGCGGCGGACATGGACATCCGGGGCACGCCGGTCATTTTCGTCAACGGCGCGCGCGTGGAGGGCTTCGACGAGGAGCGGCTGAACACGCTGCTGAAGTAGCGGCAGCCGTCCCGGCGGGCCGCCCCTCCCGCGGCCGCTGGACCGTCGCCGGCGCATGGTGTACAAACAGACGATTGGTTGCGGCGCTTTCCGGCCGTGGCCGACCCCCCTCAGAAGGAGGTTGAAAGATGCGTCGATTCTGCACTGGGCTGCTGGCCGCACTGCTGGCCCTCGGCCTCGTGGCCGCGCAGCCCGCGGCGGCCAAAGTGTACAAGATGGACCCCGCGGAGCGCGCCGCGGCCCTGAAGGAGAAGAAGGCCAAGCGCCACAAGGCCAAGAAGGCCGGCAAGGCCGAACCGGGCCAGGACCAGGGCGGCTGGGTCGAGGTCAAGCCCGGCGAGCAGGTCGCCAAGCGCAGCCGCAAGGCCAAGGCCGCGGAGGCCATGGAGCCCACAAAGAAGAAGAGCCGCAAGCACAAGAAGGCCGCCGAGGAGACCCCGCAGGCCGAGAGCAAGCCGGCCAAGGCCGAGAAGAAGTCCCGTAAGGCCAAGACCGAGGAGGTCGCCGAGCCTTCGACGAAGAAGAGCCGCAAGCACAAGAAGGCCGCCGCCGAGGAGACCCCGCAGGTCGAGCGCAAGTCGGCCAAGGCCGAGAAGAAGTCCCGCAAGGCCGATAAGGTTGAAAAGGTCGAAAAGGTTCAAAAGACCGGAAAGGCCGAGAAGGTCGAGGCCAAGGCCGAGAAGCGCTCCGGCAAGAAGAGCCGCCGCTCCGCCTCGCGCGGGGACCGCGTCATCGGCAACGGCTATTCCGGCGAGCAGAAGGTCTCCGCCAGCAGCGCCGAGGTGCGCCGCCCGGCCGACGACCTGAGCGCCTATTCCGTGAGCCGCCCCGGCCAGCACCAGCAGAAGGCCGCGCCCGCGGCCCAGACCCCTGCGGCGCAGACGCCGGCGCCCCAGGCCCCGGCCGCGCCGGAGGTGCGCAAGGAGGTCCAGCCCGGACCACTGGACACCTCCACGCCCGTGGGCACCGAGCAGAAGACCGGCGAGGGCCGCTTCTAGCAACCTCGACGCAGCGCAAACGAAGGGCCGGACCTCCGCACGGGGGGCCGGCCTTTTTTGCGTCTCGCAACCTGTTGACATTGGTTCTATAGCGAACTAATTTGCAGCCCATGCACGAAGGGCAGATCATCGACCTCGTCTCCCGGCTCCGCCGGCGGGCCCACGAGATCATCGCCGCGGAGCTGGTCCGGCGCGGCCACGCGGGCGTGGCCCCGTCCCACGGGGCCATCCTGTCCATGCTCTACGGCCGGGGCGGGCTGCCCATGAGCGCCCTGGCCAAGGGCGCGGGCCTGCGCAAGAACACCGTGACGGCGCACGTGCGCAAGCTGGAGGAGGCGGGCTACGTGCGCCGCGGGGCCGATCCCCTGGACAACCGCGTGACCCTCGTCAGCCTGACCCCCAAGGGCGACGCCTTCCGCGCGGACTTCACGGCCGTCTCGGACGCGCTGCTGGCGCGGATCTGGGGCGGCATGCAGGGGGAGCGCAGAGCGGAGCTGGTCCAGGGTCTGGAAGAGCTTTTACGCAATCTCGGGTGAGTTTTTTTGTGGAATAATAGTTCGGCGTAGAACAAAATGGCGAAAGCATCGGAGGACGACATGCAGCAGATCATCGCATTCCTGAACGCCAACCGCACCGTGTTCCTGGCCACCTCGGACAAGGGCGCGGCGCGCGTGCGGCCGTTCCAGTTCCAGTTCGCCCAGAACGGCCGGCTGTGGTTCTGCACGGCCAGGACCAAGGAGGTTTTCGCCCAGCTCCAGGCCGATCCCCGGCTGGAGTTCTCCTGCACCTCGCCGGACATGGTCACCCTGCGCGTCATGGGCCGGGCCAACCTGGACGACGACATGGCCGTGAAGCTCCGGATCATGGCCGAGAATCCGCCCATCCGCGCCCTCTACGGCTCGGCGGAGAACCCGGCGTTCACCGTGTTCAGCGTGGATCACGGCAGCGCGTACACGTTCGACTTCGCCGGCACCCCGCCGCGCACCGTGCATTTCTAGGCTGCGGGGCGGCAAAAATGAGAAGGCCCGGGGCGCGCGCTCCGGGCCTTTCGTTTCGGCGCGGAGGAACCCGCGGTCAGGCCTGCGCGGCCTTGCGGGCCGGGCATTTCGTGTGGTCCGTGAACCAGGAGCAGCGCTTGCAGCCCAGGCAGGCGTTGACCGGCTCGCCATACAGCACGTGGCGCGGAAAGCGCGGATCGGCCAGCATGGCCCGGCCCACGCCGACCAGGTCGGCGTGGTCCTGCTCCACGAGCAGCGCGGCCTGCTCGGCGGTGCGGATGCCGTACAGCCCGATGACCGGGATGCCGACGTTCCGCTTGATCACCGCCGCCGAATGCGTGACCGGCGAGAACGCGAAGCCTTCCGGCACGGGGCCCTCGGGCATGCGCATGCCGAAGGACACGTTGAGCAGATCCGCGCCGGCACGCTCCAGCAGCCGCGCCAGGCCGACGCCGTCCGCGCTCGTGGGCGTGAACTCGCCCATCCGCGCGGAGACGATGAAGGTCGCGGGCGTGTTGCGCCGGATGTCCGGCAGGATTTCCGTGAGCAGGCGGATGCGGTTTTCCGGCGCGCCGCCGTAAGCGTCCGTGCGTCGGTTCCGGTCCGCGTCCAGGAAGCGGCAGAGGGTGAAGCCGTGGGCGAAATGATACTCCACGCCGTGGAAGCCGAGCTCGCAGGCCCGGATGGCCGCCAGGCGCAGCTCCTCCTGCAGGACGGCGATCTCCGCGCCGGACCAGGCGTCCGGGCTGCGTTCGTCGTTCCAGGCCGCGGAGAGCTGCATCATGCCGGTGGCGCCCTGCGCCCGGATGGCGGCGGCGATGCGCCGCAGGGCCGCCTGGCTGCCGGGCGTCCACATGCCCTGATCCCGGCCGACGCCGGCGACGCTCGTGGACTGGAGGATGATCAGCCCGGCCCCGCCCTCGGCCGCGGCGGCGTAGTGGGCCACGTGCTGCTCCCCGTAATAGTTCCCGCCTTCGCCCCGGAAGGAGAAGGCGACCATGGGCAGCATGGCGATGCGGTTCCTGATGCGTTGCCCGCGGATGACGAGCGGGTCCGAGACGTGCGGCATGGGGCCTCCCGGCGTTGAAGGTGCAGTGCGGACGCAGTGTAGACGGCCCGCGGCGCGGGGCAAGAGGGCACTTTCCGGTGCCCTGTGATCTAGCCTTCGACGGGGTGCGCCGGTTCCGGGAAAAGGTGCTGGTAGAACGCGAGGTCGAGCCAGGTTCCGAACTTGTAGCCGGCGCGGCGGATGGTTCCGACGCAGGCGAAGCCCAGGGCCTCGTGCAGCCGCCGGCTGGCGGCGTTCTGCGGTCGATGCCCGCGACCATGGTGCCGCAGCCGCGCGCCCCGGCCAGGCGCATCAGCTCCAGGAGCAGGCTTTTGCCCAGGCCTTGGCGCGGCGGTCGCGGTGGACGTAGAGGGAGTGCTCCACGGTGTACTTGTAGGCCGGCCAGGGCCGGAACGGGCCGAAGGTGGCGAAGCCGGCCACGCCGCCGTCCAGCTCGCAGACGAGCACCGGCAGGCCGGCGCGCTCCTTCTGTTCGAACCAGGCGATGCGCTCGTCCATGCTGCCGGGCGCATAGGAATAGACGGCGGTGGTGGTGCGGATGGCCTCGTTGGCGATGTCGAGGATGGCCGCGAGATCCTCGCGGCGGGCCGGGCGCAGCATGCGGTGACTTGGCCTTGTTTTTGCGGCGCTGGGCCGCGCGGCGAAAAAAGGCCCGGAGCGCGTACTCCGGGCCTCGACTGTCTGGAAACGCAGGGCGGCTACTGCACCAGGACCCAGGTGCCGTCCGGGTTGCGGTAGGCCTTGGCCTTCACGTCCTTTTCCTGGCCGTCCACGTTGGCCTTGATGGTGATGTCGCGATAGATCTTGTCGTTGGAGCTGTACGGCGTGCCGGGTGTGGCCTCGTACTGCGTGCCGGTGTCGGGGTTCTTCCAGGCCATGGGCTTGCCCGAGGGCTGATCCTCAAGGGCCTTGCCGATCTGCTGGCGGTCGTACTTGTCCATCTCGTTGCCGATGGCGTAGCCCAGGAGCGCGCCGATGCCCGCGCCGATGGCCGCGCCGCTGACCTTGTTCTTGGCCGTGAGCGCGCCCACGGCCGCGCCGGTGAGGGCGCCCAGCCCCGCGCCGCTCTGGGCCTTGTCGGCGCAGCCGTACACGCCGCTGGCGAGGAAGGCTGCAAGGACCGCGGATGCGATGATGCGTTTCATGGTGATCCTCCTTGGCGGGAGCGTCTCCCGCTTCCTGACGGAATTGCCGGCCCAAAATACGGGGCCGAAAACACATGGGAAGATACTCCTTCCGGTGCAATCGTCAAGACGCGCCCGGATCGGGATGGTTGCAGCAAACTCCGCGCCAGAAATGCGGATCGGCTTGCGGCGCGGATTGGCGGGCGGGGGAGGGCCGGCAGGGCCGCGCCGCTGTGCAAATTGTGCGCGCCGGCTGCGCAAGATCCTGCGCCGGCGGGTGCAGGGCGCTGCACGTCGCCGTACGTCGCCTCAGCCCGCGGCGGGGCCGGGCTTCTCCAGGAAGATCAGCTCCGGGCCGGGGCCGGCGGCGCTCCGCGCCGTCTCAAGGTAGCCGCAGCGCGCGTACAGGCGCAGGTTGCCGGCGCTCTCGCAGCCGGTGAACAGGGCAAAGCGCGCCGCCTGCGGGAAGCGCGCCTCGATGGCCGCCAGCAGGGCCGCGCCCAGGCCCCGGCGCTGGCGATCCGGCCGGACCATGAGCCGGCCGACGCGGCAGACGCCGCCCTCCAGGCCCGCGCGCACGGAGCCGACGATGGCCGCGTCCTCCACGGCCTTGAGGATGGTCAGCGCGGCGAACGCCCCGCGCAGCTCCGCCAGGGTCTGCGTGAGCGGCGGGATGTTCCAGTCGCCGTAAAGCTCGGCCTCGGAGCGGTAGGCCAGGCGCTGCAGGGCCAGAAGCTCCTCCGCGTCGGCCGGGAGCGCGGAGAGGATGCGCGGGGCGGTTTCGGGCATGGGCTCCTCCTGAATGCAAAAGGCCCGGGAGCCATCCCCCGGGCCTTACCCTTCCAGAGACTTTCAGACGGCTACAGGTCGTAGCCGAAGGAATCCACCATGAGCTTGGTGCGCTGCTTGGACGCGGTCATGCGCTCGGACAGCTCCTTCTTGTACTGGGCGATGTCGAGCTTGATGGTGGCCACGCCGGAGTCCATGGCGGCCTGGGCCACGGCCGGGGCCTCCCAGTCCAGCACGCGCGGGTCCAGCGCCTTGGGGATGACGTAGTCCATGCCGAACTTGAGCTCCTTGACGCCGTAGAGCGCGCAGATCTCCGGAGACACGGGCTCCTTGGCCAGGGCGGCCAGGGCCTTGGACGCGGCGATTTTCATTTCCTCGTTGATGATCTTGGAGCGGCAGTCCAGCGCGCCGCGGAAGATGAACGGGAAGCCGAGGACGTTGTTGATCTGGTTGGGGTAGTCGGAGCGGCCGGTGGCCATGATCAGGTCGGCGCGCGCCTCGCGGGCCACGGGGTAGGGGATCTCCGGGTCGGGGTTGGCGCAGGCGAAGATCACCGGATTCTTGGCCATGGTCTTCACCTGGTCGGCGTTGATCACGTCCTTGCTGGACAGGCCGAGGAACATGTCCGCGCCGTTCATGGCGTCGGACATGGTGCCGGCCTTGGGCTGGGCGTAGTAGGCCTTCTGGGGGTTCAGGTCGGTGCGGCCCTTGTGGATCAGGCCCTTGGAGTCGAACATGAAGATCTGGCTCTTGTCCATGCCCATGGCCTCGTAGAAGCGCGAGCAGGAGATGGCGGCCGCGCCGGCGCCCGAGACCACGACCTTCAGGTTCTTGATGTTCTTGCCGCTGATGTCCAGGACGTTCATCAGGCCCGCGCCGGAGATGATGGCCGTGCCGTGCTGGTCGTCGTGGAACACCGGGATGTTCATCTCTTTGATGAGCGTCTGCTCAATCTTGAAGCATTCCGGGGCCTTGATGTCTTCCAGGTTGATGCCGCCGAAGGTCGGCTCCAGCATCTTGCAGAACTCGATGACCTTTTCGGGGTCGGCCTGGCGGATGTTCAGGTCATAGACGTCGATGTCGGCGAAGATCTTGAACAGGACGCCCTTGCCTTCCATGACGGGCTTGCCGGCCTCGGGGCCGATGTTGCCCAGGCCGAGGACCGCGGTGCCGTTGGACACCACGGCCACGAGGTTGCCCTTGTTGGTGTAGTCGTAGACCTTCTCCACGTCGGCGTGGATGGCCCGGCAGGCGTCGGCCACGCCGGGGGTGTAGGCCATGGACAGGTGTTTCTGGGTCGCGCAGGGCTTGATGGACACAACCTCAAGCTTGCCCTTCCGCTTCATCGAATGATACTTGAGGGCCTCTTCTTTGGTGAACAGCGCCATAGTACTGTCTCCCTTTTGATAAAGGTTGTCCGGGGTGCGTGCCGAAAATGACACACGCCTGATCCTAGAATGCCGCAGAAGCCGCGTCAAGGGGCGCGTGCGCGCGGCTTTGTCCGAAGGAGCCGCGATGTCTCTGGAGTCGCTCGATGTGGTCCTGTTCCGCCCGAAATATTCGGAAAATGTCGGCTCCGCGGCCCGGGCCATGCTCAACATGGGCGCGCGCAGCCTGATCCTGGTGGACCCGCAGGGCTTCGACCTGGAGCGCGCCGCGCCCCTGGCCACGGCGCACGCGCGGCACATCTTGGAGACCGCACGCATCGTCGCCGCCCTGCCCGAGGCCCTTTCCGGCTGCGCGCTGGCTATCGGCACCACGGCGCGCACCGGCGGCTGGCGCAAGGGCCTGCTCACGCCGGCCAAGGCCGCGCCCGGCGTCATCGCGCGGCTGGCCGAGGGCGGCCGCGTGGCCCTGGTCTTCGGGCCGGAGGACCGCGGCCTGACCAACGCCGAGACCAGCCTCTGCGATCAACTGGTGATGATCCCGGCCAGCCCGGACTGCACCTCCCTCAACCTCTCCCAGGCCGTGTTGATCCTGCTCTACGAGTGCTACCAGCACTCCCTGACGCGGCCTTTCGAGCCCAAGGGGCCGCCGGAGGAGCGCGACATCGCCTTCGAGGAGCGCCAGACGCTGTTCGCCAACATCCAGCAGGCCCTCACGGACATCGATTTTCTGAAGGATCAGAATCCGGAGTATTGGATGCTGCCGGTGCGGCGCTTTTTCGCCAAGCTGCGGATCAAACGCAATGAATTCAACCTGCTCATGGGTGTCTGCCGTCAGGCGCGCTCGGTGGCGGCCCGTGCGGCGGCCTGCGGCGGGGCCGGGGCGGGCGTTGATTTTTCCGGCAAATAGGGCATGATGCATTTCGATACGCGGCGATGACGAAAAAGCCGTCGCCAGCGGTATCGGAGCGGCATGCCACAACCACCCCTCCCCGGCGAGACCAGCGTCGCCTCGGCCCGCGCGCCGGGCGGCGCAGCGGTGCTGGTCGCCTTGGGACTTTTTTTGTGTCTGGCGCTGGCGCAGCCAGGCGCAGCGGCGACGGCGCACCCCGACGACAAGGGTGAGCTGGTCTTCGGCATGTCCGCCGCCTTCTCCGGGCCGGATCGCAACCTCGGCATCGAGTATTCCCGCGGGCTCATGGCCGCGCTGGCCCACGCCAACGCCAACGGCGGGGCCGGCGGCTGGCGGCTTTCCCTGTCCCTGCGCGACGACGGCTACAGACCCGGCGCGGCCCTGGACAACACCATCGCCTTCGTGGAGCAGGAGCACGTGTTCGCGCTGCTGGGCTACGTGGGCACGCCCACCACGGCGCGCACCCTGCCCCTGCTCAAGCGCTACGCGACCAGGGGCGTGACGCTGTTCTTCCCGCTCACCGGCGCGGACCTGCTGCGCGGGCCGCGAAGCTCCTGCTGCGTATTCAACCTGCGGCCCTCCTATCAGGACGAGACCCGCGTCCTGGTGGATGCGCTCCTGGCCGCCGGCCACAGGCGCATCGCCGTGTTCCATCAGGCCGACGTTTACGGCCGCAACGGCTGGGACGGGGTCCGCCGGGAGTTGGCGGCGCACGGCCTCGGCATCGTCGCCGAGGCGGCCTACCGCCGCGGCGCGGCCTTCACCCAGAACTTCCGGCGCGAGGCGGCGCTGATCCGGGCGGGGAGCCCCGACGCGGTCATCGTCGTCGGCACGGCCCCGGCCAGCGCGGCCTTCGTCCGCGACGCGCACTCCGCGGGCCTGACCGCGCTGTTCTGCGCGGTGTCCTTCTCCGACGCCGACGCCATCGTCCAGCTGCTGGATGAGCAGAGCCGGATCGACGGCCGCGACTACGCCCGCGGGCTGATTTTCTCGCAGGTGACGCCCTGCTACGAGAACTGCTCCCTGCCCGCCGTGCGGCTGTACCGCAAGGTCATGGACGAGACCGACCCGCGCCCGCCCGCCATCCTGATCCACGGCGAATACCGGTGGAAACGTTACAGCGCCGTGAGCCTGGAGGGCTTCCTGGCCGGGCTGGTGCTGACCGAGGCCGCCAAACGCGCCGCCGCTGCGGCCGGGCGGCCCACGCGCGCCGGACTGCGCGCCGCCGTGGCCGGGCTGCGCGGCCTGGACCTGGGCCTGGGCGAGCGCGTGGACTTCGTCGGCGGCGAGGGGCTGCGCCGCGTCTATCTTTCGGTCTTCCGCGGCGGGCGCTTCGAGGACGTGGACAGCCTGAAGGGGATTGCGCCATGAGGGGCCGGCTGTTCCCGCGTCTGCTCCTGTTCGTGACGGCGCTCTTCGCCGTCATGGCCGTGGCCGCGGCCATGCTCTCCTCGCGCGAGATCCGCTCCTCGCTGGTGCGCGAGTATCAGGCGCGGGCCGTGACCCTGGCGCGCAGCATCGCCGACGGCAACACCGAGCTGCTCCTCGGCCGGAACGCCGGGGCCATCCAGGCGGCCATCGACCTGCACCTGGAGATGGGCGGGGTGTCGTACATCGCCGTGGTGGATCAGGACGGCGCGGTCATCGCCCACACCTTCACGCCCACGGTGCCGCCGGAGGTGGCGGTGGTGCTGGCCGAGACCTCGCGCGGGGCGACGGCGGACCACGATCCGGTCATCCGCAGCCTGACCCTGGCCGACGGCCGGGAGATCATCCACGTGGCCCAGCCGGTGCTGGGCGGCCGCGGCGGCTTCGTGCACCTGGGCATGGACACCGGCCCCATCCGCCAGGCCGCCAGCCAGGCGATCATGCGCCAGCACCTGCTGACGCTGGGGGCGTTTCTGGCCTGCGTGGTTCTGGCCTTCCTGTTCATCCGCGGCATCACCGGCCCCCTGGGCCGGCTGGCGGACTATGCGCGGCGCGTGGCCGCGCACGACTTCACCGCCTCCTGCGACGTGCGCAGCCGTGACGAGATCGGCCTGCTGGCCGACGCCATGCGCACCATGGCCGGCCAGATCGCCGGCCACGTGGGCCAGCTGGAGCGCGCCCGCGCCGAGGCCACGGACGAACTCAGGGACGCCCTGGGCTCGCTTTCGGCCATCGTGGGCAACCTCGCCGACGCCCTGCTGGTCGTGGACGGCAAGGGCGTGATTCTGAAGCATAATCCGGCGCTGCTGCGCATGTTCGGCCTGCCGCCGGCGGAGGTCGTGGGCCGCGTCTGCGCCGAGGTCCTGGGGCCGGAGGTGGCCCGGGCCGTGGCCCATGGCGGGGAGCCGCAGCCCGAGGGCCGGGCGCGACTGGTGGAGGTGGCCGCGCGCCGCGTCGACGGCGGCACCTTCCCGGCGGAGATCACCATCGCCCGCGTGGACCTTTCGGACGGTCCGGCCAGCGTGTGCATCCTGCGCGACATCTCCCTGGCCAAGCAGCTGGAGCAGGAGCGCGAGGCCTCGCGCGCGCTCCTGGAGCGCATGGTCGCCGACCGCACCCGAGAACTTTCGCGCACCAACGTCCAGCTGAAGATCGAGGTGGCCGAGCGCAAGGTCGTGGGCGACGCGCTCCGGCGCGCCGAGGCCAAGTTCCGCGGCATCTTCGAGAACGCCGTGGAGGGCATCTATCAGGTCACGCCCGAGGGCCGCTATATTTCGGCCAATCCGGCCATGGCCGTCATCTTCGGCTATTCCTCGCCGGAGGAGCTGGTGGCCCAGCTCTCCCGCGCCACGCCCTACGTGGAGCCCGGCCGGCGCGAGGCCTTCCTCGCGGTCATGGAGGAGAAGGGCCAGGTCCAGGCCTTCGAATCCCAGGTGCGCCGCAAGGGCGGCGCGGTCATCTGGATCGCCGAGAACGCCCGGCGCGTGGTCGACGCCGCCGGCGACACGCTCTATTACGAGGGCTTCGTGGGCGACATCACCCTGCGCAAGGAGGCCGAGACCCGCCTCGTGCACCAGGCCTTCCACGACCCCCTCACCGGCCTGCCCAACCGGCTGCTGTTCCTGGACCACCTGCGCATGGCCATGGACCGCGCCCGCCGCCGGGCCGACTTCCACTTCGCCGTGTTGTACATGGATCTGGACCGCTTCAAGATCATCAACGACTCCCTGGGCCACGACATCGGCGACCGGCTCCTGCGCCACGTGAGCGCGGCGCTGCTTTCCTGCGCGCGGAGCACCGACACCGTAGCCCGCTTCGGCGGCGACGAGTTCGCCATCCTCCTGGAGGACATCACCGCCCCGCGCGACGCCATCCGCTTCTGCCGGCGCATCCTCGACGAGGTCGCCAAGCCCATGGACCTGGCCGGCCGCGAGGTGCAGACCTCCGCCAGCCTGGGCATCGTGCTCCACCCCGAGGGCTACGAGCGGCCCGAGGCCCTGCTGCGCGACGCCGACACGGCCATGTACCACGCCAAGGCCATGGGCAAGAGCCGCTTCAAGGTCTTCAACAAGCGCATGCACCACCAGGCCCAGGAACTCATGGAGATGGAGATCGAGCTGCGCCGCGCCGTGAGCCAGGAGGAGCTCTGCCTGGCCTACCAGCCCATCGTGGACATCCGCGAGCGCCGCCTCTCGGGCTTCGAGGCCCTGGTGCGCTGGCCGCGCGCCGGCGGGCGGGTGACCTCGCCGGCGGAGTTCATCCCCCTGGCCGAGGAGACCGGCATCATCTATCCCCTGGACCACTGGGTCTTCGCCCAGGCCTGCTGCACGGTGAAGGAGTTCGAGCGGGCCCTGGCCGGCGCGCCCGCCGAGATCCGCGCCGCCTTCGCCACCAACGTGAACATCTCCGCGCGGCACTTCCGCAATCCGCTTCTGGTGGGCCACCTGGAGCAGGTCGTGCGCGCCTGCGAGGTGAACCCCGCGAACATCACCCTGGAGATCACCGAGAGCGTGCTGCTGGACAACGTGCACAGCGCGCGGGAGGTGGCGGCCAAGCTGCGCGAGCTGGGCCTGGGCCTGTGCATCGACGACTTCGGCACGGGCTACTCTTCGCTGTCCTACATCCAGCGCTTCAGCGTGGACGCCATCAAGATTGATCGGGCCTTCGTGGCCGGGCTTTCGGGTCGCTTGGTCGACCCCGGCAGCGCGGCCATCGTGCGCACCATCGTGACCCTGGGCGCGGGGCTGGGGCTCAAGGTCGTGGCCGAGGGCGTGGAGACCGCCGAGCAGCTCGCCTTCCTGCAGGACCTGGGCTGCCGCTACGCCCAGGGCTTCCTCTTCGCCCCGGCCCTGGCCGCGGAGGAGGCCGTGCGGCTCATCGAATCCGGCGCGGCGCAGTCCTGGCCGGGCTTCCCGGAGGCCGGCTGGACCTAGGCCCCCCGCGGCTCGCCGGCCCGGAAGCGCGCGCCGTGTTTCCGGGGCGTGCCCCGCGGCCGCTCTTTCCCCCCGCGCCGAACTCGTGTAGATCGGGACCCAGGCGTAGCACATTCCCCCACCAGCAGGACCGCGAACAATGAGCCCGAACGAAGCCTCGGATCGCATCAGCGGCGTTTTTTCGCAGAAGAAGACGGCCAAGATCGGCACCGGCACCACCGCGCGGCGCACCGAGTTCTTGGCCTATTTCGCCGTGCGGGAGCGCGAGGACGGCGTCATCGAGGTCCAGAGCCTGGGCCCGGACGACGTCCCCTTCGGCCCGGTGACGGAGATCAGCCGCGAGGAGCTGCTCGAAAACTACCTGCCCGATCCGCAGAAGACCCTGGCCCGGGTGCAGGCCGCGCTTTCGCCCCGCGATCAGGAGGTCCAGCGGGCCGTGGCCCGTGGCGACAAGTTCCGCAAGCGCGGCGAGACCTTCACCGCCGAGTACGAGTACAACAAGGCCCTCCAGCTCGACATGGGCAACGTGCGCGCCAATTTCGGCATCGGCCTGTGCTACATCGACCGCGGCGAACGCGAGAAGGCCCACGAGGTCTTCGAGCGTCTGGTGAAGCTCGACGCGGCATTCGAGGACGAGCACAAGCACCTGTTCAACGAGTTCGGCATCTCCCTGCGCAAGAGCGGCATGCAGGACGAGGCCCTGGAATACTACGAGCGGGCCCTGGCGCTTTCGCCGGACGACGAGAACCTGCGCTACAACATGGCCCGGGCCGCCCTGGACAAGGGCGACGCCCGCGCCGCGGCCCAGCATCTCGCCGCCTGCCTCAAGCTGAACCCGGCCCACGCCGAGGCCCTGCAGTTCGTGGACTACCTCAAGCGCAAGAAGCTCGGCGGATCCTAGTCGCGGCAGGCTGAGGCGTCTCCGCAATACGTTTGTATTGCAAGACTTTTTTTGCTTTCCAGAACGTATGGCCTAGGGTATTCGGCTCCTCCCCCAAGAATTCTTCCGGGCGGTGAGCGTGACAAGCACAGAAATGCCGCGGCGGCCCATCGACGCCGTATTTTCGCAGAAGGCCGTATCGACCATCGGCACGGGCACCACAGCGCGCAAGACCGAAGTGATTGCCTACTTCCACGCCAAGGAGCGCGAGGACGGCGTCATCGAGGTCCAGTCTCTGGGCGCGGGCAACAAACCCTTCGGCCCGGTCAAGGCGATCAGCCTCGACGATCTGCTGAAGGACTATCTGCTGGAGCCGCAGCTCTCCCTGGAGCGGGCCCGGGAGCAGCGGGACCGCGAGCAGGAGATCCGCAAGGCCGTGGCGCGCGGCGATAAGTTCTTCACGCAGGGCAAGACGTTTTCCGCGGAGTTCGAGTACGGCAAGGCCCTTGACCTGGACGCGGAGAATGTCCGCGCCAATTTCGGCATCGCCCAGTGCTACCTCGTGCGTAGCGACAAGGACAAGGCGCGCGAGGTTTTCCGGCGTCTGGTGCTGATTGACGCGGCCTTCCAGAACGAGCACAAGCATTTGTTCAACGAGTTCGGCATCGCCCTGCGCAAGAGCGCGATGCTCCCCGAGGCCCTGGCCTATTACGCCAGGGCCCTGGAGCTCTCGGAGGAAGACGAGAACCTGCACTACAACATGGCCCGCGCCGCCTACGCCATGAGCGACGCCGGCCTTGCGCGGCGGCACCTCGGGCTGTGCCTGGCCCTCAACCCCGGCCACAACGAGGGCTTGCAGTTCATGGACTTCATCGAGCGGAAGCACCCGGAGGACTAGAAGCGGCATGACCAGGGCCCTCGTTCTCGCCGGAACGCGCAGCGGCTGCGGCAAGACCTCGGTCTGCCTGGGGCTCCTGCGCGCGCTGGCGCGGCGGGGCCTGCGGGTGCAGCCGTTCAAGGCCGGGCCGGACTTCATCGACCCCGGTCTGCACGCCGCGGCCGCGGGCCGCGAAAGCTGCAACCTGGACACCTGGATGATGCCGGAGCCGGCCGTGCGGGAGTGCTTCGCCCGGCTCGCCGCCGGGGCGGACGTGGCCGTGCTGGAGGGCGTCATGGGCCTGTTCGACGGCCGGGGCGGGGCCGAGGAGCAGGGCTCCACCGCGCACCTGGCCAAGCTCCTGGGCCTGCCGGTGGTCCTGGTGCTCGACGCCGCCTCCAAGGCCCGCAGTCTGGCCGCAGAGGCGCTGGGCTTCGCCCGCTTCGATTCGGGGGTGCGCTTCCTCGGCTGCTTGGCCAACCGCGTGGCCAGCCCCCGCCATGAGCAGATCGTACGCGAGGCCATGGGCCTTGTGCCTGAGCTGCCGCTGCTGGGCTGCCTGCGCCGCGACGAGGCCATCGGCCTGGGTTCGCGGCATCTGGGGCTGGTCACGGCCCAGGACGCGGCCGACCTCGACGTCCGCCTGGAGGCCCTGGCCGACTGGCTGGAGCGGGGGCTGGACCTGGACGCGTTTGCGGCCTCCCTGCCGGAGATTGCGGGCCGCCGCGCCCCGGACGACGCGGCCCGCCCGGCGGACGCCCCGAAGGGGCCGCGGGTGGGGGTGGCGCGCGACCGGGCCTTCTGCTTCTGCTACGCCGAGAACCTGCGGCTCCTGGCGGCGGCGGGCGCGGAGCTGGTGTTTTTCTCGCCCCTTGCGGACACGGCCCTGCCCGCGGGCCTGGACGGCCTGTACCTGCCCGGCGGCTATCCGGAGCTGGCCGCGCGGGAGCTGGCGGCCAACGTCGCCATGCGCACGGCCGTGCGCGGCTTCTGCGCCGCGGGCCGGCCGGTCTGGGCGGAATGCGGCGGGTACATGTACCTGCTGGAGACGCTCGTGGACGGCGAAGGGACGGAGCAGCCAATGTGCGGGGCGCTGCCGGGGCGGGCGCGTATGCGCGCCCGGCGCGCGGCCCTGGGCTACCGCCAGGCGCGCACCCTGGCCCCCGGTCCCCTGGGCCCGGCCGGGACCGTGCTGCGCGGCCACGAGTTCCATTACTCCGAGGCCGAGGGGACGGCGGACGCCAGCCCGGCCTTCCTGCTCGTCGGCGCCGACCGGGAGACGCCCGACGGCCAGGCGTCCGGCAACGTCATCGGCGGCTATCTCCACGCCCACCTCGCCTCCAACCCCGCCGTGGCCGCGGCCTTCGTCGCCGCCTGCCGCCGGGGCAGCTGAAGCCGCCCGGTCCGCCGCAACACCCCGCGGCCGCGCCGCCGCACAAGTGTCTTCCGCCATGGACAGCCCGGTGGGCGCAACCGTCTCCCCGGATTTGTCTCACGGGCGAGACACCGTTCCGAGGGCCTGTCGCGGGGCCCGTGGCTAATCTGTAACAAGCTAAAATAACACTAGATAATTTAAAAATTTCGTTTGGCTGGGACCTTCCCCGCGAGGGCGGCGGGCGCTGACAGGCGGGGACCGATTCTCTTTCTGGAGACACTCGGGCGGGGATGCGCTCGGCTGGGCGTTCTCGGCAACATGCTTAATTTAAACGCATTTAATAATTCCGGACCATTCCGTTCAAAAATTCACATGCCTCCGGACGGAGACACATCGTTCCGAACATGACCATGCTGGCGGTGTTTCGCCATGCCTGCGTCACGTTCGTTATTTCCGCTTAACAAGTTGATTTTACAAGGTACATTTTTGTACGCACGGCGAAATCCGGCGCGCATGGCATGTCCTTTGCCTTGAACGGTGTCAACGGAGCGGGACGATGCAAGCACGGAACAGTTCACGCCAGAGCCTCATCGCCAACAGGGCTGCGGTCGCGAAGGCCCCCGCCCTCCGGCTCCCTCCTTCCCTCGGACAATTCGCCACGTGGGCGAAAAGGCACATCCCCCCAATCTGTCATCGCAAGAGGAGGAGTACATGTCTGTACAGCTAGCCGCGTGCCAAGCCAGTCCACCGAACACTGAGCTCATCAAGCGCGCCGCAATCTTCTTAGTGGCCATCACGGCCATGCTCATCATCTTTTATCTTCCCACGCCGGACCCGTTTTACAAGGGCACTGAAGCCATCCCGCTGACCTTCAAGGCCAAGGCGGTCATGGCCGTACTCGTCTTCGCGGTCATCCTCTGGGTCACCGAGGCGATTCCCTTTTCCGCGACGGCCCTTCTGCTCATCGTGTTCATGCACATCATGGGCGTGGAAGGGTTCAAGAAGCTGGTGCAGCTCGGCTTCGGCAGCAGCGTGGTGCTCTTCCTCATGGGCGCCATGGGCCTTTCCGCGGCCATGACGGCGTCCGGTCTGGCCCGGCGCGTCATGCTCTGGATGCTTTCCAATGTGGGCCGCCGCACGGATCGCATCGTGCTGGCCTTTATCACTATCGGAGCCGTGCTCTCCATGTGGATTACGGACATGGCTGTGGCCGCCATGCTCCTGCCGCTGGGCGTGAGCATCCTCAAGGATTCCGGCTGCAAGCCCCTGGAAAGCAACTTTGGTCGGGCCCTGATGATCGGCATTGTTTGGGGCGCGCTCATCGGCGGCACGGCGACGCCCGCCGGCTGCGGCCCGAACGTCCTGGCCATGGAGTATGTGCGCAAGCTGGCCAAGATGGACGTGACCTTCGCGCAGTGGATGGCCGTGGGCGTGCCCGGAGCCATCGCCATGGTGCCCCTGGGCTGGAAGCTGCTGATGAAGATTTTCCCGCCGGAGTTCAAGGAAATCCCCACCAGCATGGACAAGATCAAGGCGGATCTCGCCTCCCTGGGCGGCCTTACCGGCAAGGAAGTGCGCACACTCATCGTCTTTCTGCTGATGGTCTTCTTCTGGCTTGCCGGCCCGTCCATCGCGCCGTTCCTCGGCTTCAAGATTCCCGAGGATTTCGTCGCCTTGGCCGGGTTCACCCTGCTCTTCGTTCCCGGCCTGCGCGTTTTCGACAACTGGAAGTCCGCGGCTGAGAACATCGACTGGGGCGGCCTGGTGCTCATCGCCGGCGGCATCGCAGCGGGCATGATGCTGGCCGAGACCGGCGGCGCCCGTTGGGTGGCCTGGGGGCTGCTCTCCGGCGTGGGCGGCTTCCATCCGCTGTTGCGCGTTCTCGCCATCGTGTCCCTGGTGGAAGGGCTTAAGGTCTTTTTCTCCAGCAACTCCGTCACCGGCGCGGTGGTCATGCCGCTGATCATCATGCTGGCCCTGGACCTTGGCTTCAACCCCTGGGTGTTGGCCGGTCCGGCGGGAATTTCCGCCTCCATGGCCTTCATCATGGTCACTTCCAGCCCGACCAACGTGATTCCCTATTCCTCCGGTTATTTCAGCATCAAGGATTACGCCACGGTCGGCGTTCCCATGACCGTTCTCGGCATCCTGTGCGTCACCGCATCGGTGGCCGTATTCGGCTCCTTCGCGAACATGAACATCTGGTAGCGCTCAACTGGCGGCGGCGCGGGCCGTTCCCGCCGTGACGAGCGCCCGCTCCGTAAGATTGGCTCCCGAGTCCGGCACGAAACGTTTTGGAGGTCAGCATGGATTCCGTTCAAGATCTCATCAAGCGCGCCCGCGCAGCCCAGCAGGTCGTCAAGAGCTACACCCAGTCCCAGATTGACGAGGTTTGCCTCGCGGTCGCCTGGGAAGTCTACAACGACGCCAACATTGACAAGCTCGCCCGCCTGGCCGCAGATGAAACCGGCTACGGCAACTACGAAAGCAAGGTGACCAAGCACAAGCGCAAGGTCGGCGGCGTCATCCAGGACGTCATCGGCGCGGTGTCCGTGGGCCTCATCGAGCGCAACGAGGAGACCGGCATCAGCAAATACGCCAAGCCCGTGGGCGTGGTCTGCGCCATCCTGCCGGCCACCAACCCCACGGCCACCGCCGGCAGCAACGCCGTCTCCGTCATCAAGGGCCGCAACGCCGTGATCTTCCGGCCCAGCTCCCGCGCCGTGAAGTGCAGCCGCATGGCCGCGGAGTTCATGCGCAGCGGCCTGCGCAAGGTCGGCGCGCCCGAGGACCTGGTCCTCATCGCCGAGGGCCTGGACGTCCCGGCCACCAACGATCTCATGCACGCCTGCGACGTGGTGGTGGCCACGGGCGGCGCGCCCATGGTCCGCGCCGCCTATTCCAGCGGCACCCCGTCCTACGGCGTGGGCGTGGGCAACGCCATCTGCATCGTGGCCGAGGACGCCAACGTCGAAGAGGCCGCGGAGATGGTCACCTCCAGCAAGACCTTCGACAACGCCACCTCCTGCTCCTCGGAGAACTCGCTGATCATCCACGCCAGCCTCTATGACCGCATGGCCGCGGCCCTGCGGAAGTGCGGCGGCCACCTGTGCACCCCGGAGGAGCGCAAGATCCTTCAGGAGACCATGTGGGTGCCCAACGCCAAGGGCCGCGTGGCCCTCAATCCGGCGATCATCGCCCAGAGCGCCCAGGCCATCGCCAAGCTGGCCGACATCAAGGTCGCGGCGGGCACCAACATGCTCCTGGTGGAGGGCACCATGCCCGCCGACCTGGACATCTTCTCCCAGGAGAAGATCAGCCCGGTGCTCACCCTCTACAAGTACACCGACTTCGAAGCCGCCCTGGAGATGTACACGCGCATGGCCAAGCGCTGCGGCTACGGCCATTCCGCCGGCATCCACACCTACAAGCGGCAGTACATAGAGCGCATGGGCGAGCTTCTGGACGCCAGCCGCATCACCGTGCGCCAGCCCATGGCCGCGGCCAACGGCGGCCACGCCACCAACCGCATGCCCTGCACCACCACCCTGGGCTGCGGCACCTGGGGCCACAACAGCACCACCGAGAACATCAACTACCGGCACTTCCTGAACGTCACCTGGCTCAACGAGCCCGTGGCCGCGCGCGTCCTCGACGAGGACAGGCTCTGGGGCGCGTTCTGGAAGAAGTACGGCAAGTAGACTGCGAACTCCAACAAAGGACATGCCCTCATGAAGCTCTTCGAATTCCAAGCCAAGGAGCTCTTCGCCGAGGCGGGCATCCCGGTGCCCGTGGGCCGGGTGGTCAGCTCCGTGGAAGAAGCGGAAGCGGCGGCCAAGGACGTGGGCTTTCCCTGCGTGCTCAAGTCGCAAGTGTTGCGCGGCGGCCGCGGCAAGGCCGGGCTCATCCGCAAGGCGGCCGACCTGGCCGAACTCAAGTCCCACGCCGCGGACCTGCTGGACCCCAAGCGCAACATCGGCCGGCTGCTCATCGAGCAGGCCGTGGACATCGACCGCGAGATCTACATCTCCATCAGCGTGGACCCCACCGCGGCCAAGGCTCTGATCATGGCCTGCGCCGAGGGCGGCGTGGAGATTGAGACCCTGGCCGTCACCCAGCCGGAGAAGATCCTCCGGCGGCGGGTGGACATCGACCGCGGCCTCCAGGACTATCAGGTGACCAACCTGCTCTTCGACCTGGGCCTGCGCGGCGACCTCTACAAGCAGGGCCGGGCGCTGATAAACGGACTGTACAAGCAGTTCCGCAAGTACGACGCCAGCCTGACGGAGATCAATCCGCTGTTCGTCACCAAGCAGGGCGGACTGGTGGCCGGCGACGGCAAGTTCGTCATCGACGGCAATTCGCTCTCGCGTCAGCCGCGCTTCAAGCTGGAGCGCGCCTACTTCGACTCCGACGTGGAGTTCGAGGCGGCCACCGAGGGCATCCCCTACATCCAGTTCGACGGGAACATCGGCCTGCTCTGCGCCGGCGCGGGGCTCACCACCACGGTCTACGACCTGATCAACGACGAGGGCGGCCGCGTGGCCAACTACCTGGAGTTCGGCGGGGCCAACTACACCCGCGCGCACAAGGCGCTGGAGCTGTGCCTGAAGAACGACATCAAGGTCATCCTCGTGGTCACCTTCGGCACCATCGCCCGGGCCGACGTCATGGCCCAGGGCCTGGTGGACGCCATCAAGGACCTCAAGCCCACCATGCCCGTGGTGCCGTGCATCCGCGGCACCAACGAGGAGGTTGCGCTGAAGACGTTGAAGGAGGCCGGCCTGGAGCCGCTGTTCGACACCGAGGAGGCCGTTCGCAAGGCCGTGGCCATCGCGGCGGGGAGGGCAGCATGAGCATCTTCATCAACAAGGCGACCCGCGTGGAGGTCCAGGGCGTCACCGGCAAGGAAGGCAGCTACTGGACCGGGCACATGGTGGACATGGGCACCCGGGTGGTCTTCGGCGTCACCCCGGGCAAGGAAGGCCAGACCGTGGGCCAGATCCCGGTCTACCACACCGTGGCCCGCGGCCTGCGCGATCATGCGGCCGACGCGGCCATGCTCTTCGTGCCGCCGCGCTTCACCAAGGACGCGGTGTTCGAGGCGCTGGACGGCGGCATCCGCAAGATCGTGACCATCGCCGACGGCATCCCCCTGCACGAGACCGTGCAGATCCGCTCCGCGGCCCTGTCCTGCGGGGCCGTCGTCATCGGCGGCAACGGCTCGGGCGTGATCTCGCCGGGCCAGGCCATGATGGGCTGCCTGCCGTTCTGGATCGAGCGCGTGTACAAGCCCGGCCGCATCGGCGTCATGACGCGCAGCGGCTCGCTGACCAACGAGGTCACGGCCGAGGTGGTCAAGGGCGGCTTCGGCGTCTCGTCCCTGCTGGGCATCGGCGGCGACGCCGTGCCCCTGACGCGCTTCGCCGAGATGCTGCCGGCCTTCCAGGCCGACCCGGACACCGACGCCGTGGTGATCATCGGCGAGCTGGGCGGCACCATGGAGGAGGAGGTGGCCGAGGCCATCGAGGCCAAGGTCTTCACCAAGCCCCTGGTGGCCTTCATCGGCGGCCGCACCGCGCCCGAGGGCAAGCAGATGGGCCACGCCGGCGCCATCGCCAGCGGGGGCCGCGGCACTGCGGCCAGCAAGCACAAGATCCTCGCCCGGGCCGGAGCGCTCGTGGCCAAGAAGCCCAGCGAGGTCGGCCGGCTGCTGCGCGAGGCCCTGGGCGTGAAGTAAGGCGGCCGGGCCAGGGCGCGGCGGCGGTCCGGATCACCCCGGATGAGGGCCGGCGCCGCGCTTCCGCCCGGCGGCGCGTCTTCCGGCGCGCCAACGGGCGGGAAAACCCGGCCACGGAAGAATGCGGGGCGGGGAAGGCGAGTGGAAGCTGTTGGGCAGTCCCCGCCCATGAGAACCCCCGGCTGACGCCGCGCGCCATGCTCGGGCGCAGGGCCTTCCGGAGTTCTCCCCGGAGGCCGGCCGATACCGCGGAGCCCGAGAGCCACGCTGCCGCTCCCGGTCCCTGCCGCGGCGGCCGCCTCCGGGGCAATTCCGCGCCGCCGTCACCACAAACCCCCAACCCCGGAGGGTCGTCATGAAGGCTTCCGCCGCCAAAACTGGAGCACCGGCATCCCTTGAGGATTGTCTGCCCATACGCTACTGTTTCTCCGACATGGCCGACAAACCCTCGCTGGTTCATCGCTTCCCCGCGGATTCCATGACGGAGCTTCTGCTGGACACCATCCCCATCGGGGTCCTGTTCTGCGACCGGAACAACACCGTCCGCTACATCAACAAAACGTACGCCGGCTATCTCGAAGTGGACCGGGAGGCGGTCATCGGCCGGCCGATCACCGATCTCATCCCGACCACCCGCTCCCAGATCGTGATGAAGAGCGGCGTGCCCGAACTCACCAGCACCTGCCGCATCACCCGCAGCGACGGCCAGGTCACGCTCATCGTCAACCGCCTTCCGGTGCGGGGCGAGGACGGCCACATCGTGGGCTTCGCCTCGCAGTCGATCATCGCCGACACCGACGAACTCAAGGAGCTGGCCGAAAAAATCCGCCAGCTGGACAAGAAGGTCGTGTTCTACCGCCGGCGGATGCAGAGCGCGCTTTCGGCCTTCTATTCGCTGCAGAACATCATCGGCGAGAGCGAGGCCATAGCCCGCGCCAAGAAGCGCCTCTCGCTCTATGCCCGCGGCGACGCGCCCCTGCTGATCCTGGGCGAGACGGGCTCCGGCAAGGAGCTCTTCGCCAGCGCCTTCCACCAGGAGAGCGACCGCGCCGACGGGCCCTTCGTCTGCATCAACAGCGCCTCCATCCCCCCCGAGCTGTTCGAGTCCGAACTCTTCGGCTACATGCCCGGGGCCTTTTCCGGCGCGCACAAGGACGGCAAGGTGGGCCAGGTCGAGCTGGCCGACGGCGGCACGCTCTTCCTCGACGAGATCGGCGACATGCCCCTGCAGATCCAGTCCAAGCTGCTGCGCGTCATCGAGGACAAGCACGTCTTCCGCCTGGGCTCCTCCAAGCCCAACAGGGTCGACTTCCGCCTCGTGGCCGCCACCCACAAGGACCTCAAGAAGGCCATCCAGAAGAACCTGTTCCGCGAGGACCTGTACTACCGCATCAGTTCGCTCGTGCTCCACGTGCCGCCCCTGCGCGACCGCGTGGAGGACATCCCGGTGCTCGTCAGCCATTTCCTGGGCAAGATGAACCGCAGCAGCCTTGAGTTCTCCCGCAAGGCCCTGGAGGCCATGTCGCGCTATCCCTGGCCCGGCAACGTGCGCGAGCTGCGCAATGTCGTCAGCAGCGCCGTGACCCTGTGCGGCGGCAAGAGCGTGCTCGACGTCGCCGAGCTGCCGCCGGAGATCGTGGCCTGCGGACCGTTCTGCCGCATGGAGGAGACCGAGGACGAGCAGCGCTCCCTGGCCCAGGCCACCCACGCCAGCGAGTACAACGCCATCGTCGCGGCCCTGCGGAAGAACGGCTGGAACATGGCCGACACCGCGCGCAAGCTCGGCATCTCCCGCGCCACGCTGTACAAGAAGGCCGCCAAGCTCGGCATCGCCCGGGAGAAGGCCTGAGCGCCCCGCGCGGCCCGAACTAGGACGCCGGCCGTTGCGGCGGGCGGCCGGAAGGCGCGCCAGGTCCCGGCCGGCCGTACTTCAGCTTCATGCGCAGCAGCGCCGCCACGAGCGCGAGGCAGGCGGCGTTGGCGGCGATGACCGCCCAGGCCCCGATGCACAGGCCGTAGACCAGCCATAGCCCGATGCCCAGGACCAGCGCCCAGCACATGGCCAGGGAGATGTCGTCCGCGGTCTTGCTGCGCCAGGTCTTCCAGACCTGCGGCAGATAGGCTCCGGTGGTCAGCGCGCCGGCGGCGAAGCCGATGTATTCGGTCCAGTGGAACTCCATGCGCTCCCTCTGCACGCCCTGGTACCCCGGTCGCGCCCTCCGGGCAACCGCTCCGGCGGACCGTTCCGCAACCCTTGCCTGGATTCCGGACGGAGGGTACAGAGGCCTTTCGAAAACGAAAGGGGCGGACGGACAGCGATGCGGAACCCGGCCATTGAAATCAAGGACCTCTGGTTCGCCTACAACGGCGAGCGCGTGCTCGACGCGGTGGACCTGCTCCTGCCCGCGGGCGAGTTCCTCGCCGTCATCGGGCCCAACGGCGGCGGCAAGTCCACGCTGCTCAAGCTGCTGCTCGGGCTGGAGCGGCCCGGCGGCGGCTTCGCCCGCGTGCTCGGGCGCGAGCCCGGCCAGGCCGGCGGGCATATCGGCTACCTGCCGCAGTTCACCCAGGTCTCGGCCAGCTTCCCCATCAGCGTGCTCGGCGCGGTGCTGCTGGGCCTGGTGCGGCCGGGCTTCGATCTGCCCGGGCTGTTCCGCGGCGGCGGCGCCCGCCGGGCCGAGCGCGAGGCGGCCATGACGGCCCTGTCCCGCGTGGGCCTGGCCGATCTGGCCCAGCGCCGCCTGTCCGACCTCTCCGGCGGCCAGCGGCAGCGCGCGCTCATCGCCCGGGCCATCGTCTCCGGGCCGGAGCTGCTGCTCCTCGACGAGCCCACGGCGAGCATCGACGGCCGGAGCCGCCAGGAGTTCATGGCCCTGCTGGCCCGGCTCAACCGGGACATGACCATCGTCATGGTCAGCCACGACATGAGCACCGTGGACGGCTGCGTGACCTCCATCGCCTGCGTCAACCGCACCCTGCACCACCACGCCGAGAGCCGGCTGACCCCGGAGATCTTCGCCGAGGCCGTGGGCGCGGATCTGAAGACCGGCTGTCCGGTGGAGCTGCTGGCCCACGGGCCGGTGCCGCACCGGGTGCTGCTGAGCCACGACGATCCCAACTGCTGCGGCGGCCGGCACGCCCACGCCCCCGAGGACCGCAACGGAGGCCGGCCGTGATCGAGGCCCTGTCCTACGACTTCTTCCGCAACGCGCTCATGGCGGGGCTGCTCGCCAGCATCATCTGCGGCGTCATCGGCACGCTGGTGGTGGTCAACCGCCTGGTCTTCCTGGCCGGCGGCGTGGCCCACGCCTCCTACGGCGGGGTGGGGCTGGCGTTCTTCCTGGGCCTGCCGGTGCTGCCCGTCACCGCGGGCTTCTCCACCCTGGCCGCCCTGGGCATGGCCTGGGTCACGCTTTCCGCCCGCGAGCGCGCGGACACGGTCATCGGCGTGCTCTGGGCCGCGGGCATGGCCCTGGGCATCATCCTCCTGGACCTGACGCCGGGCTACAACTCCGACCTCATGAGCTACCTCTTCGGCAGCATCCTGGCCGTGCCGGACTCCGACCTGTGGATCATGGCCGGGCTGTGCTGCGCCGTGCTCGCGCTGGTGGCGCTGTTCTCGCGCGGGCTGCTGGTCATGAGCTTCGACGTGGAGTTCGCGCGCTCGCGCGGGGTGCCGGTGCGCTTCCTGCACTTCCTGCTCATGGGCATGACCGCCCTGTGCGTGGTCATGGTCATCCGCGTGGTCGGGCTGATCCTGGTCATGGCCCTGCTGACCATTCCGCCGTTCATGGCCGAGCGGCGCGCGGGCTCCCTGGCCGGGATGATGTTCCTGGCGGGCTGTCTGAGCGCCGTGTTCTGCGTGGCGGGGCTCTATCTTTCGTACACCCTGGACCTCACCTCGGGCGCGACGATCATCGGCGTGGCCTGCGTGGGCTTCGTGCTCTCGCTGGCGCTGCCGCGGCGGCGGCCCGCCGCCGGGAGCGGGGGCGGGGCATGAGGCGTAGGGGGCTGGACTCCGGGCCGGACGCCGCCGAACTCGTGCGCAGCATCGAGCGGCTGGCCCGTCTGGCCCGCCGGGCCGTGGAGCAGGACGCCATGGACGTGCGGCCGCGGCAGCTCTTCGAGCCCGCGCCCAAGGCCGGAACCGGGCCGGAGGCCGCCGAGCCGAGCCGCGCGGGCTGGTGGGTGCTGGCCCAGGGGGCCGTGCTCGATCCGGAGGACTTCGAGGCCCGCGAATCCGCGCGCGCGGAGCTGCTCGGAGCGGTGCGCGCCAACGGCGTCCTTGTCGGTGAAAACGTCTGGGTCTGGGACGAGTCCGGCCGGGCGCAACTCGTGCTGGCCACCCTGCCCACGCGGGAGCGCGCCCTGCGCGTTGCCGAGCGCCTGCGCGCGAAGGGCCTCAGCGTCGTGGTCCGGCGCGAGATGCCCTGAGCCTGCCGCCCGGCTGTCGCCGCTAGTCCCGCAGTCTTTCCATGCCGGGGTTCCAAGGGGCGCAACCCCTTGGCCTGCGGAGCACGAACTCCAAGGCACAACGTCGTGGCGGCATTCATGCCTCCGGCGGCCAGGCCCCATTCGGGGTTCATCCGCGTCCCCTGGACCTGCGGAATAGGTCGGCACTCCGTTCTCCCCATGCCGGGGTTCCAAGGGGGGCAGCCCCTTGGCCTGCGGAGCATGAACTCCAAACCACAACGTCGTGGCGGCATTCATGCCCCCTGGACCTGCATCACGCCGGACTTTTCGCATGCTTTCCGACCACCTGTCGCGTCGCCGGCCCTTGCCGCCGCCGGCGGCAACGTTGTACAGGCAATGCGTTACGATGCGGGGGGGCGGCAAGGACCGCTACGACTCCTGCCTCGCCGAGCCAGTAACAAGCCGACCCGTATGGGGTGACGGGGGGCGTGGGGCGCTGCCGTCCCCACTGCTAGCCCAGGGGCAAAGCCGTGTGGGAGAGACGCGCTCGGGCAAAGCCCATGCCGCTGGACCGAGTCATAAAGGGAATTGCGGACGAGGCAGCCTCGCGCAGGGCGATGCAACAGGCGGCCAGCCTTCCCGGAAACAATGGGAAGGGCGGAGAAAACGTGGACAGTGACGGCATCCCGGCAAAGCCGAATGGGGGAAACGTTGTCACAAAGTGCATGGAATCGGGCCGGATGAGGGGAGAACCATGTTGAGGAACGTGTCCTGGCGTGACGTAGCGCCATCCGCTCTCTTGCTCGGAGTGCTCTTGCTTTACTTCGACGTGCTGACGGCGATCCTCCTGTTCGCCGTCATCGCTGGCGGCGTTCTTGCAGTGCGCAAGCAATTGAAGGCCAAGAAGGAGAGATGACGATAGCCCGGCCACAGCGCAGGGCCAGTCTTTTTGTAAGTCGCAGCGGTCGCTTCCCGCTCCGGTGAATATGTGCGAGCGCGCTCAATGGAAGCGCAGCACGGAAGAGAGCGGCCAATCAGTCTTCACACGGGCAAGAGTGTGCGCCAAGCCCAATGAACCCGCGGCAGAAGGGAACGCTTCGCCTGACCTATCCCCTAACAAACGATGACTCCCAGGACTGCATGCACCGCGCTGTGGCGTCGGTTATTCCTTTGAGAATGCGCCGATTTTCCCGCCGCAGAGGGCGAGCAGATCCGACGGGGCGATCTCCAGGGTCCGGTCCGGCCGGCCCAGGCCGCAGTAAAGCGTCGGCGTGATGGACAGCGCGTCGGCGTCGAGGAGCGTTTCCGCATCCGTGAGCGGCAGGGGGGAGACGCTGCCCGGTTCGACGCCCAGGGCATCCTGAACCTCCTCCGGCGCGAGCGCGGCCAGGTCGCGGCGCTTGACGCCGAGGAGCGCGGCGAGCCTGGCGTAGTCCACGCGTCGCGTGCCGCGCAGGGCCGCCAGCACGAGGCGTCCGTCGCGCACGCGGAAGGCGATGGTCTTGACGATGCGGCCGGGCTCGAAGTCGAGGTTTTCGGCCGCGTCGCGCATGGTGCGCGTGGGCGTGTGGGCCTGGACGCGGTGGGGCAGGCCGCTGCGTTCGACCAGGGCCAGCAGGCGCTCGTGGGGGGAGGGCACGGTCAGCCGTCCAGCAGGCCGAGCTTGTCCAGTTCGCCGCGGATGTCGGCCACGCGGAATGGTTTGGTCATGTAGGACACGGCGCGGCCCTGGATGAACGCGCGCGAGGCCGCGCGGTCGTCGTCCAGGGCGGTGGCGACGATGACTTTGGCGCGGCGGGACTCGGGCAGCTCGAAGTGCTCCTCCAGGAAGCGCAGCTTTTCCAGGGTTTGCAGGCCGCCCATGCCCGGCAGCAGGAGGTCCAGGAAAACCAAGTCGAAGGGCTCGCTGTCGTCCAGGGCCAGGGTGAAGGCCTCAATCGCCGCCTCGCCGGACTCCACGGCCACGCAGCGGGCGCGGCCCTTGAGCGCCAGGAGCAGGAACTCCCGGTTCACGGGCTCGTCTTCGACGATGAGGACGCGCAGCATGGGCCGCTCCGCTCAGGAGGGCTGGCCCAGCTCCATGACCGCCTCGAACAGGAAGTGGTCCACCACGTGGCAGAGCATGTGCCCGGCGGCGATGTGCACTTCCTGGATCACGGCGGTGTCCTTGCTGGGCACGCTGAGGATGTGGTCGCAGAGGGGCTCCATCTCGCCGGTCATGGCCCCGCAGAGGCCCACGGTGGCGAGCCCCCGGGCCTTGGCCTCGCGCAGGGCGGCGATGACGTTGCGGCTGGTGCCGGAGGTGCTGATGCCCACGAGCACGTCGCCGGAGAGGCCGAGGGCCTGGACCTGCTTCACGAAGACGAGGTCGAAGCCGTAGTCGTTGCCGATGGCGGTGAGGATGGAGGAGTCGGTGGTCAGCGCGATGGCCGGCAGGGGCGGGCGTTCCAGCTTGAAGCGGTTGACGAACTCCGCGGCGAGGTGCTGGGAGTCGGCCGCGCTGCCGCCATTGCCGCAGAAGAGGATCTTGCCGCCCTCGGTGAGGGTCAACGCCATGGCCCGGGCGATCTCCACAAGATTCTTGGCGTTTTCATCGAAGAAGGTCTCCCTGGCGCGCAGCCCCTCGCGGGCGTGCTCCAGGACCTTGCGGACGGCTTTTTCGGACATTGCGTCTCCGGATGTTTACGGATGAATTCCCATGCGGCCGGCGGTGTGATACACGAATTCGGCAGCGCAGGCAACGCGGCCGCCGGAGCGGGGGGGCAAGGCGTTTGGAATCCTCCGGGCGGGTGGAGGACGAAAAAAAGTTTTGAACTCCGCCAGCGATTGGGCTAAAGACTTTGAAACGTGATTTTAGCATGCTTTTTGACAATTTTAGTAATCAGTAACGAATCTCACAGTGAAACAGTGCGTGAAGATTGAGCGTCGGTTTCCGGTTTTTGCGGCTGCCCGCTGGGGAAGATGGTAATTCCCTGGCGTGGCGGTAGGATAAGCGCGGCGGCGCGCGGAGGCGTTCCTTTTTACAAATTCCGCAGGCGATTTTGGGGACCCGGCCGGTTTCCGCTGCGCGGCTTTCGTTCGTTTTTGTGGGGTGTGCGGCGTTGGAAAAAATGTTTTGAACTCCATCGCCGATTGGGTTAAGCACGCTTATACATGTTGGGTTGCACATTTTTACAAATTTCGGAAGGAGGATAGGATGAAACGGATGACCCTCAGAGTGCTGGTGGCGGCCCTGGCCTTGGCCATCGGCGCGCTGGCCCTCGCCGGCTGCGGCAAGGACTCGGACGTGATCAAGATCGGCTTCACCCTGCCGCTCACGGGCGACATCCCGAAGGTGGGCGAGGCCTCCAAGTTCGCGGCCGAGATGCTCAAGGAGGACATCAACTCCAAGGGCGGCCTTGAGGTCGGCGGCAAGAAGTACAAGCTGGAGTTCATCTATCAGGACAACGAGGCCAAGGCCGAGTCCGCCGTGAACGCGGCCCTGAAGCTCATCAACCAGGACAACGTGGTCGCCATCGTCGGCCCGAACTCCTCCAAGCAGGCCATTCCCGCCGGCGGCGCGTGCAACGACTCGCAGGTGCCCATGGTCACGCCCTGGTCCACCAACCCCGACACCACCAAGGACCGCCCCTGGGTCTTCCGGGCCTGCTTCCTCGATCCCTTCCAGGGCCCCGTGGCCGTGAACTTCGCCTCCAAGCAGTTCAACGCCAAGACCGCTGCGGTCATCTTCGACATCGCCAACGACTACTCCAAGGGTCTGGCCGAGATCTTCAAGGCCGAGTGGGAGAAGAAGATGGGCGCCGGCTCCGTGGTGGGCTTCGAGTCCCACGGCACCAAGGACCAGGACTTCTCGGCCCAGCTGACCAAGATCGTGGCCGCCAAGCCCGATTTCATCTTCGTCCCCGACAATTACAACCAGGTCGCCCTCATCGTGAAGCAGGCCCACGACCTGGGCTACAAGGGCCCCTTCATGGGCGCGGACGCCTGGGGTTCTGCTGAGCTGATGACCCTCTGCGGCAAGGACTGCATCGGCCAGTTCTTCAGCACCCACTACGCCGCGGCCGGCGCGCAGGGCGCCACCAAGGAGTTCATCGACCGTTACAACACCAAGTACAAGTACGTGCCGGACGACGTCGCCGCCCTGACCTGGGACGCCGCCCGCCTCGTGCTCCAGGCCGTCCAGTCCGCCGGCAAGATCGACAAGGACATCAAGGCCGAGCGCAAGGCCGTGCGCGACGCCCTGGCCAACATCAAGGAATTCGACGGCATCACCGGCAAGATGAAGTTCTCCGGCACCGGCGACCCCGCCAAGTGCGCCGTGGTCGTCCAGATCAGCCCCGAGGGCAAGTTCGAGTTCAAGGAGTCCGTCTGCCCGCAGTAGACGGTTGAGGCAATTCGCGTGGCGGGGGCCGGTGAGGCCCCCGCCCGCCTTGTTTCTCGCGGTCGCGTCCTCGTCGGCGTCGGCGCCGGCACTCCGGCGGACCGCATAGGCCCAACAGGCACACGGGAGCCCCGGTGGAAATCTTTCAGCACATCCTGAACGCGCTGCAGTTCGGCAGTTTCTACGCCCTCATCGCCCTGGGCTACACGCTGGTCTACGGCGTCCTGGGCCTCATCAACTTCGCCCACGGCGACATCTTCATGGTCGGCGCGTATATCGGCTATTTCATCGCGGTGGCGCTGCTGAGCTCCGTCGGGCTTAACCCGGCCGTGACGCTGGCGCTCACCGTGCCCGCGACCATGATCCTGACCGCCGCGGTGGGCGTGACGCTGGAGCGCACGGCCTACCGGCCGCTGCGCCGCAAGGGGGCCAACCGTCTCTACGTGGTCATCACCGCGTTGATGGCCGGCCTGATGCTGGAGAACGGCAACCTGGCCCTGCTCGGCGCCAGCCGCAAGCGCTTCCCCGACCTCATCGACAAGGTCATCTGGAACGTGCACGGCGTGTCCATCACCAACCTGAAGGTCATCGTCATCGTGGCCTCCATCGCCGTCTTCCTGCTGCTGCAGTTCATCGTCACCCGGACCAAAATCGGCATGGCCATGCGCGGCATCAGCTACGACAAGTTCGCCATTCCGCTCATGGGCATCCCCCTGGACACGATCATCCTGTTCACCTTCATTCTGGGGTCGAGCATGGCCGGCCTGGCGGGCATCCTCTTCGCCATGAGCTATCCCATCCTGGAGCCCTACATGGGCGCGCTCATCGGCTGGAAGGCCTTCATCGCGGCGGTGGTCGGCGGCATCGGCGACATCCGCGGAGCCATCGTGGGCGGCTTCCTGCTCGGCTTCATCGAGCTCGGCGTGGTGGCGGTGTTCCCCAGCACCCTGCGCGACCTGTTCGCCTTCTCGGTGCTGTTGATCATTCTCTGGCTCAGGCCGACCGGCATCTACGGCGTGGCCCGGACGACCAAGATCTAGGCGGGCCGAGGCATGCAGAAAAAAACCTTCACCATCGGCATTTTCGCGTTCATGGCCCTGATCGCCGGGCTGGCGCAGGCGGATATCCTTTCGCCGTACCACATCTCGGTGCTCATGTTCATGGGCGTGAACGTCATCCTGGCCACCAGCCTGAACCTGGTCAACGGCTACATGGGCGAGTTCTCCTGCGGCCACGGCGGCTTCATGTGCGTGGGCGCGTACGTCTCCTCGGTGGTCACGGTGCTGCTGTTCAGCAAGAACCAGATTCTGGGAGCGCCGCTGCTGCCGGCCAGCCTGGCCTTCCTCGGCTTTCCCCTGGCCCTGCTGCTCGGCGCGGCCGCGGCGTCCGTCGCCGGACTCGTGGTGGCCATCCCCTCGTTCAAGACCCGCGGCGACTATCTGGCCATCATCACCCTCGCCGCCAACTACATCGTCATCTCGGCCATCAACAACATGGAGATCATCGGCGGCCCGCGCGGCTTCATGGGCATGAGCGCCACCGAGAACGGCATGAAGTCGGTGGTTGATCTGCCCTGGATGCTCATCTGGGTCATGCTGGGCACTCTGTTCACGGTATGGCTGCTGCGGCGCTTCGTCACCTCGACCCTGGGCAAGGGCGTTCCGGCCATCTGCCAGGACGAGATCGCGGCGGAGATCATGAGCGTGGACACCAACCGCATCAAGCTCATCGCCTTCATGCTGTCCTCGGGCCTGGCCGGTCTGGCCGGCGGGCTCTACGCCCACGTCCTCGGCTACGTGAACCCGCAGAGCTTCGACATCATGCGCTCCACCGAGGTCATGGTCATGGTCTACATGGGCGGCATGGGCTCGCTCTCGGGCGCGACCATCGCGGCCGTGGTCTACACGGTGCTCATGGAGGCCCTGCGCTTCCTCGACGTCTGGAAGTGGGTCGTCATCCCGCTCCTGCTGATCCTGCTCATGCAGTTCCGCCCCGAGGGCGTCATGGGCAACAAGGAGCTGGCCGATCTGTTCCCGCGCTTGCGCAAGTACTATTCGTTCAAATAGCCGGACCGGAGTGAGCATGCCCCTTCTCGAGATCAACGCACTCACCCGCCGCTTCGGCGGGCTCATCGCGGTGAACGACTTCAACATCGAGCTCGGCGACCATGAGCTGGTGGCCCTGATCGGCCCCAACGGCGCGGGCAAGACCACGGTGTTCAACCTCATCTCCGGCTTCTACAAGCCGAGCGAGGGGTACATCCGCTTCAACGGTCAGGACACCCGCGGCCTGCGGCCCCATCAGGTGACCGCCCTCGGCGTGGCGCGCACGTTCCAGGGCATCCGCCTGTGGAGCGAGATGCACGTGCTCGACAACATCCGCATCGCCCAGCACTACCGCATGGGCTACAGCCTGCTGGACTGCTTTCTGCGCACCAAGAACTACATGCAGCACGAAAAGGCCATCGACGACATCGCCTGGAAGCTCCTGGACGCCATGGGCCTCAAGGACGTGGCCTACGAGCTGCCGCGCAACCTGCCCTACGGCGTGCAGCGGCGCGTGGAGATCGCCCGGGCCATGAGCGTGAAGCCCAAGCTGCTGCTCCTGGACGAGCCGGCGGCCGGTCTGAACTCGGCCGATGTCGAGGACCTGATCAAGCTGGTGAAGTGGATTCACGAGACCTTCCGGGTGACCATCTGGATGATCGAGCATCAGATGAAGGTCGTCATGACCCTGTGCTCGCGCATCAAGGTCATCGACTTCGGGGCGACCATCGCCGACGGCACCCCCGAGGAGATCCAGAAGAACCACACCGTCATCAAAGCCTATCTCGGAGACGACACCATTTGAAAACGCTGCTCGAAGTCAAGGACCTCAAGGTCCGCTACGGCAACATCGAGGCCCTGCACGGCATCTCCTTCGACGTGAAGGAGGGGGAGATCGTCACGCTCATCGGCGCCAACGGCGCCGGCAAGTCCACCACGCTCATGAGCATCTGCCGCCTGCCGCCGCCCGAGGCGCCCCGCGTCACCGACGGCGACATCCTGTACATGGGCAAAAGCATTCTGAACATGGCCCCGCACAAGGTCGTGAGCGATCTGGACATGGCCCTCGTGCCCGAGGGGCGCCGCATCTTCGGCAACCTCACGGTGGAGGAGAACCTCAAGATCGCCACCTATGCGCGCAAGGACGGCCACGAGGCCATCAGCCGCGACTACGAGCGGGTGTACGGGCTGTTCCCCCGCCTGGCCGAGCGGCGCAAGCAGCGCAGCGAGTCGCTTTCCGGCGGCGAGCAGCAGATGCTGGCCGTGGGCCGCGCGATCATGAGCAAATGCACCTTCATCATGCTCGACGAGCCGAGCATGGGCCTGGCCCCGCTGCTCATGTACGACATGTTCCGCACCTTGAAGGAGCTCAACCGCGAGGGCCTGACCATCCTGCTCATCGAGCAGAACGCCAACTTGGCCCTGCGCTTCGCCCACCGCGGCTACGTGCTGGACACCGGCGAGATCGTCGCCCGCGGCACCAGCGAGGAACTGCTGGCCGATCCCGAGGTCAAGAAGGCCTACCTGGGCGGCTAGGGGCCGCCGCATACGCTGCGCCGGAGGGGGCGGTCCGCTGCGGCGGATCGCCCCTTTTGCTTGGCGCGCCGGCGTTGCGGCTGCGTCTTGCCATTCTCCGGGCTTGTGCTATTGGGAAAATATATCCATTCATCAACGCCGGGAGACCGCCATGTGCAGAACGCAGTTCGCGGCAATGTCCCAGCGCCTTGTGCTCGCCCTGACCCTGCTGCTCGGGGGCTGCGGCGCGATCATCTACAATCCGGACATGCAGTACGGCGCGCAGGGCCGTTACGACAAGGTCATCGAGTACCTTGAGGCGGCGGAGGGCAAGGGCGAGAAGCTCACCTCCATGCGCATCAACACGCTGTGCACGGCCTATTACCAGACCAAGGACTACGAGCGCACCCTGGTCTGCCTGGACCGGCTCCAGGCCTCCATCGACGCCGGCGACAACAGCTGGCTGGGGCTCGACATCCGCTACAACGCCGCGGGCATGCGCAACATCGTGCTGGTGGACCTGGGCCGCTACGGCGAGGCCCTGGCTGGGAGCAGGGCGATGCTCGCGCAACTGCCGCCCCGCGATTACCGCCGCCGGCAGCCGATCATCTCCGCCGGGCTGGCCTGCGCGCTGTCCGGGGACATGGCCGGGGCGCGGCGCTATGCGGCGGAGTACGAGGACATGCGCGACACCAGCACCAGTCTGGCCATGCAGGCGCAGGACGTCGGGCTTGCGCCGCTGTACATCGCCATGCGCGACGGGCCCACGGCCTACGCCGTCCTGCGTCGCGCCAAGGACGACGCCACCAGCGCGCTGCTCCGGGGCGTGGTCTACGCCGTGAGCGGGGACAAGGACATTTTCGGCGGCCTCGACATCCAGCGCGAGTTCCTGTTCGCCCGGACGGCGCTCCTGGCCGGGAAGAACGACGAGGCCCGCGAGCGTTACGACAAGCTGCTGGGCAACCCGCTTTGCGAGGTGGACGGCTACATCCACTGGCAGATGCTGGCCGACCGCGGGCGCATCGCCGTGGCCGACGGCCAGCACGAGGCGGCCGTGGGCTACCTGTCCCGCGCCGTGGAGATCATCGAGACCCAGCGTCGCACCATCGGCTCCGAGGCCTCCAAGATCGGCTTCGTGGGCGACAAGCAGGGCGTGTACGGCGACATCGTCGCCTCGTTGCTCGCCGCCGGGCGGCAGGACAAGGCCTTCGAATACGCGGAGCGGGCCAAGGCGCGCGCGCTGGTGGACCTGCTCGCCGAGCGCGGCGACCTGGCCCCGCAGGATCAGGCGGGCGCGGCGGAGACGCTGGCGCAGCTCGCCGGTTTGGAGCGGCAGTACGTGCGCCGGAGCGCCAGCGCCGACGTCGGGGAGTCCGCGCGGCTGCGTTCGGCCCTGTCCGGGCTGCGGCGGGACATGGACCGCAAGGCCCCGGAGCTGGCCTCGCTGGTCACCGTCTCCGCGCCGGGCGCGCCGGAGATCCAGGCCGGGCTCGCGCCGGACGAGACCCTGCTCGAATATTACGGCCAGGGCGACGCGCTGTTCGCCTTTGTGGTGACGCGGGAGTCGGTGCGCGCCGCGCGGCTGGACGGCCGCGGCCTGGAGGCCGAGGTGCGGGCCCTGCGCGAGGCCGTGGCCCAGGGTTCGGGCGAGGCCTGGCGGCAGCCGGCGCGGCGGCTGTATGATCGGCTCCTGGCGCCCGTGCCCGGAGCGCTGGACAAGCCGCGTCTCGTCATCGTGGCCCACGGGCCGCTGCATTACCTGCCCTTCGCCGCGCTCACCGACGGCCGGAAGCTTCTCGTCGAGCGCGTGGCGCTGACCTTCCTGCCCTCGGCCGGGGTGCGGCGCTTCCTGGCCGCGCGCCAGCCGGCCGCCACGCGCAGCCTGCTGCTGTTGGGCAATCCGGACCTGGGCGACAAGGCCTTCGACCTGCCCGGAGCCCAGGCCGAGGCCCGGGCCATCAAGGGCATCTGGCCGGACTCCACGGTGCTGCTGCGCAAGGCGGCCACCAAGTCCGCGCTGACCCGCGCCGGCGGCCTGTTCCGGGTGATCCACGTGGCCGCCCACGGCGAGTTCGTCTCCGATCAGCCGCTGGCCTCGCGCCTGCTCCTCGCGCCGGAGGGCGCGGACGACGGCCGGCTCACCGCCGGCGACCTTTACGGCATCCGGCTTTCGGCCGATCTGGTGACGCTCAGCGCCTGCGAGACGGGCATGGGCGCGGTGCTCTCCGGCGACGACGTGGTCGGGCTCACGCGCGGGTTCCTTTACGCCGGGGCCAATTCCATCGTGGCCAGCCTGTGGCCGGTTTCCGACGCGGAGACGCAGTTCCTGATGACCGGCTTCTACAGGAGCCTGAAGACGCAGCCCAAGGCCGACGCGCTCCGCCAGGCGCAGCTGGAGACCCTGCGGCGCTACCCGCATCCGTTCTACTGGTCGGCCTTCCAGCTCACGGGAATGGGGCGTTAGTCCGCCGGACGAGCTATCGGCGGCACAGGTGTAACGACGTACCGGCAACCAGCGGAGACGCCATGAACCGAGTCCCTTGTCCGGCCCTCGCCGTTCTGTTTCTGGTCCTGCTTCTTCTGACGTCCGGCTGCGTCTCGATAAGCGGCCAGAACGCGAACCTGAGCGGTCGCTACGACGAGAACATCGTCGAGTACGAGGGCAGGCTCGCCCAGGGCGAGAAGCTCATCGTGCAGGATCGCTATCTCCTGTGCGACGCCTATTCCAACACCCGGTCCTACTCCAGGCTCTTCACCTGCGCCGACGTCTTCGACGCCCAGGTCGACGGCGGCTCGGGACTGCTCAACGCCGCCCTGGCCGGCGACGGCATCCCCATGAGCGCGGCGGCCTCGACCATTTGGCGGGCGCAGGCCTACCTTGAGACGGGGCGGGCCCGGGAGGCCCTGGACGCGATCAACGCCAGACTGGAGCGCATGGACCGGCCCAGCGTCCTCGGCGGGCTCTCCACCACCGTGTACTTCAAGCTCCTGACCCTGCGCGGCCTGGCCCAGACCGAGCTCAAGGACGGCGAGGGCGCGCGGCGCACCCTGGCCGAGCTGAAGGACACCTCCTGCGGCTTCGTGAACATGGTTCCCTGCGAGGGCGAGCGCAACCTCGGCCTGACGCTGGTGAACGTGAGCCTGGGGCAGTACCGGGCCGCAGCCGAAACCGCCGACGCCGGCGGGATGCGCGCCCTGTGGGGCATCAGCGCCGCCGTGAGCCTGGGCACCGTCACCTATGACAAGTATCTGCTCCCGCGTGAGTTTCTGCGCGTGAAGGTGCTCTACGAAACCGGCGGGACCGCCGAGGCCAAGGCCGGCTACCTTGCGCTCTTGGCCAATCCGGCCACGCGCTCCAGCGGCTCCATCTGGTGGACCGTGCACTATGATCTGGGCCGCATCGCCCGGGCCGAGGGCGACGGCGCGCTTGCGGCCAAGCATCTCGCCGAGGCCGTGGCGGCCATCGAATCCCAGCGCGCCAACATCAACACCGAGGCCGCCAAGATCGGCTTCATCGGCGACAAGCAGGCCGTGTACCGCGAGTTGGTGTCCCTGCTCGTGGCGCAGGGGCGGGCGGCGGAGGCCTTCGAGTACGTGGAGCGGGCCAAGTCCCGGGCGCTGGTGGATCTGCTGGCCGGGCGGCAGGACCTGTCGGGGGCGGGCCAGGCCGACGCCGAGGCGAGCCTGAAGCAGCTGAGCAGCCTGGAGCAGCGCTCGCTCGTCCTCAGCGGCACGGCCGAGGAAGGGAGCCGCCTGCGCAGCGCCATCTCCGGCGCGCAGGACGAGCTGCGGCGCAAGGCCCCGGAACTGGCCTCGCTGGTCACCGTTTCCGCCGATCGCGCGGCGGACATCCAGGCCGGGCTGGCTGCGGACGAAACGCTGCTGGAGTATTACGGCCAGGGCGACGAACTCTACGCCTTCACCGTGACGCGCGAGGGCGTCGCCGCGACCCGGCTGGACGGCCGCGGCTTGGAGGCGGACGTGCGGGCCCTGCGCGAGGCCGTGGCCCAGGGCTCGGGCGAGGCTTGGCGGCAGCCGGCGCGGCGCTTGTATGATCGGCTCCTGGCGCCCGTGCCCGGAGCGCTGGACAAGCCGCGTCTCGTCATCGTGTCTCACGGGCCGCTGCACTACCTGCCCTTCGCCGCGCTTCACGACGGATCGCGCTTCCTGGCCGAGCGCGTGGCGCTGACCTTCCTGCCCTCGGCCGGGGTGCGGCGCTTCCTGGCCGCGCGTCAGCCGGCCGCCGCGCGCAGCCTGCTGCTGCTGGGCAATCCGGACCTGGGCGACAAGGCCTTCGACCTGCCCGGGGCCGACGCCGAGGCCCGGGCCATCCGGGGCATCTGGCCGGACTCCACGGTGCTGCTGCGCAAGGCGGCCACCAAGAGCGCGCTGACCCGCGCCGGCGGCCTGTTCCGGGTGATCCACGTGGCCGCCCACGGCGAGTTCGTGGCCGAACAGCCGCTGGCCTCGCGCCTGCTCCTTGCCCCGGAGGGCGCGGACGACGGCCGGCTCACCGCCGGCGACCTCTACGCCCTGCGGCTCCCGGCCGATCTCGTGACCTTGTCCGCCTGCGAAACCGGCCTGGGCCAGGTGCTCTCGGGCGATGACGTCATCGGGCTGACGCGCGGCTTCCTCTACGCCGGGGCGGGCAGCGTCGTGGCCAGCCTGTGGCCGGTTTCCGACGCGGAGACGCAGTTCCTGATGACCGGCTTCTACAGGAGCCTGAAGACGCAGCCCAAGGCCGACGCGCTCC